>Ga0316217_10000925_pt1 | contig 39809 bp, 29 predicted proteins | sample 1anoAmetaG_FD_203633 | JGI IMG/M metagenome (GOLD analysis project Ga0316217, IMG submission 203633) | Freshwater microbial communities from Trout Bog Lake, Wisconsin, USA - 1anoA | ecosystem: Environmental > Aquatic > Freshwater > Lake > Hypolimnion/Profundal zone | place: USA: Wisconsin...
ACGGTCGCGGCTCGGATGGTCCACGCTGTGCGTTTGAAAACACATTGCGGCCCCAACCTTGAACCAAAACGCCACCTGTAACGACAACACCCGCCCGGGCTGGTGCCCGGGCGGGTGTTGCACAATTTGTCCCTGTGTCGCGTGCGGTTAGTCCCCGCTCTCGGCGAGTTCCTTGGCGATGCCGCCGACGACGACCTTGGCGTCGCCGAAGAGCATCATGCAGTTGTCGGCGAAATACAGTTCGTTTTCGATGCCGGCAAAGCCCGGGTTCATCGAACGTTTGATCGCCATGACGGTTTTGGCCTTGTCGGCGTCGAGGATGGGCATGCCGAAGATGGGGCTGGACTTGTCGTGCCGCGCGGCGGGGTTGACCACGTCGTTGGCGCCGATGACCAGGGCCACATCGCACTGGGGGAATTCGCCGTTGATGTCGTCCATTTCGATCAGCTTGTCGTAGGGGATTTCCGCCTCGGCCAGCAGCACGTTCATGTGCCCGGGCATGCGCCCGGCCACGGGGTGGATGGCGAACTTGACATCCACGCCGCGCTTAGTGAGCTGGTCGAACATCTCGCGGACCTTGTGCTGCGCCTGGGCCACCGCCATGCCATAGCCCGGGATGACGATAACGCTGGTGGCGGCCTCCATGATCTGGGCGGCTTCTTCGGGCGTGCCGCTGCGCACCGATTTCTTTTCCTGCACGCCCCCTTTGCTGGCCTGCAACTGCCCGAAGGCCCCGAAGAGCACGTTGGTGAAGCTGCGGTTCATGGCTTTGCACATGATGATCGACAGCACGAAGCCCGAGGCTCCGTCCAACGCCCCGGCGATGATCAACAGGTTGTTATGCAGGACGAAGCCCATTAAGCTGGCCGACAGACCGGCGTAAGAGTTCAAGAGAGCAATAACCGTGGGCATATCGGCGCCGCCGATGGGGATGATCAGCAGGACGCCGAAAATGGCCGCCAGTGCCAGCAGGACAGGGAACAGGTAGGTCAGGTGCGGGTTGATGGTCAGAACCACACCGCAGGCCAGAGCCGCGCCCAGGACCAGGAAGTTGAAGTAATTCTGCCCCTTGAAGGTGACGGGGCGCTGCGGCAGGAGTTCCTGCAACTTGCCGAACGCCATCAAGGATCCCGTGAAGGTCAGGGAGCCCAGGAGCACTTCAACACACAGGATACCCATCTCGGTGTTGGTGATGTCGTGGCCGTTGCCGCTCATCGCGATGGAGTAATGGGCCGCACCCACGAGAGCCGCGGCCAAGGCACCGCAGGCGTGCGAGAACGCGGTTCGCTGCGGGACGGCGGTCATCGGCATGAAAACCGCCAGCGGAATGCCGGCCGCGGCGCCGATGATCAAGCCGATGACAATCCACTGGTAGCCCATGATTTCGTGCTGCAGCAAGGCGCCAATGATGGCCGCCGCCATGCCGATCTCACCAATGATGTTGCCGCGCCGCGCGGTGGCGGGGGCACTGAGCCACCGGAGCGAAAGAATGAAACAGGCCGCCGCCAGAATGTAAGTCGCAACGGCAAAGACCTTCTGCGGTTCGATCCCGGACCCACCCGGGGCGGTGGTCACCGCTTGTGCAAATGTTAACAATATGTTCATAAAAAAACCCTTAACGGTATTTAGACCTTAAATAAACTCTTTAAGGGCTGGTCGGGAACACCGTCCCGGGCCCCACACTTCATCACACTTTTAACCAGACTCACTTTTTCGCGGCAGCCGGTTCACGCTTCTTAAACATCTTGAGCATGCGGTCGGTGATCATGAAACCACCGACCACGTTGCAAAAGGCCATCGCCACGGCAATCGTGCCCAGAATTGTGGCCAGGCGCGTTTCCTGCTTGCCGGCAATTTCAATGGCCGCCACCACGCTGATGGCGGAAATGGCGTTGGTCAGCGACATCAACGGCGTGTGCAGCATCGGGCTCACGCGCGTGATGATCGACAGGCCCAGAAAGGCCGCCAGAATAAAGACGTACAAGTGCCCGACAAACAAATTAAAAGCTATCTCGGTTGCGCTCATCGCGTTCCTCCCGTGGTAAGTGCCTCACTTTTTACTTCCGCCGCAGCGGCCGAATCTTTAATGCCCAGAATTTCCCGCAGCCGCGGATGGACCACTTGGCCCTGGTGGGTCACCAGGCAACCGGCGATCACATCGTCGGCGGTATCGATCTTGAAGGCGCCTTCCTTGTTGACCATCAGGGCGAGTAATTTGACCAGGTTGTTGGCGTACATCGTGCTGGAGTGCAGCGGCACGGTCGCCGGCAGGTTCGGGTGGCCGATGATCGTCACGCCATGCTGGACGACCGTCTGGCCGGGGACGGTCAGTTCGCAGTTGCCGCCGCGTTCGGCGGCCAGATCGACGATCACGCTGCCGCGTTGCATCTTTTCGACGGCACTGGCCGGGATGAGCTTGGGAGCCGGCTTGCCGGGCACCAGGGCCGTGGTGATAACCACATCGCTCTCGGCGATCACCTTGGCCATCAGGGCGGCCTGCTTTTTCTGCTGTTCGGCCGATTGTTCCTTGGCATATCCGCCGGCGCCATCGGCGGTTTCCACGGGCAGTTCGATGAACTTGGCGCCCACCGACTGGACCTGTTCCTTCACCGCGGCCCGCACGTCAAAGGCACTCACCACCGCGCCCAGGCGCTTGGCGGTGGCGATGGCCTGGAGGCCCGCCACGCCGGCCCCGATGACAAACACGCGGGCGGCCTGCAAGGTGCCGGCGGCAGTCATCATCATGGGGAAGATTTTGGGGAGGGTTTCGGCCGCCAGGACCACCGCCTTGTAACCGGCGATGTTGGCCTGGCTCGAGAGGGCATCCATGGCCTGGGCCCGCGTGCTGCGCGGGATAAGTTCCATGGAAATCAGCGCTACGCCGCGCTGGGCCAGGGCCGCACAGCCCTGCGGATGGCCCAGCGGGTCGCAGAACCCGATGAGCAGGGCGCCGCTTTTTACGGTCGCCAGGTCGGCATCCGTGGCCGCCAGGGTCCGGACTTGCAGCACCACATCAGCGGCGGCCAGCACGTCCCGCCGCGCGGCGATTTTGGCGCCCTTGGCCGTGTAGGAAGCATCGTCGAAGCCGGCCGCCATGCCGGCGCCCGCCTCCACGACCACTTCGAGTTTTGTTTTGATCAATAACGCCACGGCCGCCGGAGTCAGGGCCACGCGCGTTTCGCCCGCGGCCACTTCCCGAGGTACACCCACTATCATACTTTTTTCCTCTACACTTTCTGCGACACTTTTTTCAGGAAGCCGATGCCTCCTTGCCAGTTAATATATTAACATAGTTCACACGCTCAAATGTGGCCCGCTTGCCCGACTGCTGCAAGCTGAGCTTCCCACGCAGGGTCGAGAGGGCCGAGATATTCTTGCTGGCCATCCACCCTTGAATTTCTTTCCAGATCCCCAGCATATGCTCCGGGCCATGATCAATAAGGCAACTGGCCATCTGCACCACGGTGGCGCCCGCCAGGATGCTCTTGATCACATCGCCGCCGGTGTGTACACCGCCGGTGACCGCCAGGCTCGAACGTAGCCGGCCATAGAGTGCCGCGGTCCAGCGCAGACGCAGCAGCAGTTCGTCAGACGTGGAGAATTTCAGACTGCGGAACACGTCAAGTTTGTCGATGTCAATATCTGGCTGATAGAAACGATTGAATAATACAATACCGTCTACCCCGGCATTGTCCAGTTGCAGGGCCAAATTCGCAAAAGACGAGTAAAACGGGCTGAGCTTGACCGCCAGCGGAACCTTGACCGCCTGGCGCACCAGCTTGACGATATCGAGCACCCGCGCCTCGACCGCGGTGCCGCCCAGGGCCGGGTCCATCGTCGGGTCGTAGACGTTAAGCTCAATCGCATCAGCCCCGGCTTCCTCCATGCGCCGGGCATAGAGCACCCAGTTGCCCGGTGTGGTGCCGTTGACCGAACCGACCACGGGAATCTTTACCGCCGCCTTGAGCTTGGTCACCAACGCATAATACTCTTCGGGACGCATGCGGAACTCATCCGCATCCGGCAGGCCGGTGGCCTGCGGCGGCTCGGGCGACCAGCCGTGTTCCATCGCCCAGCGCAACTCGGCGCGCTCCACGGCAAACTGCTCCTCAAAGAGCGAATGCATCACCAGCATGCCGGCGCCGGCGGCCTCGAGCTTCTTGACGGTTTCCACGCTCGTGGCCAGATCGCAAGCGCCCACCACCAGCGGACTGTTGATTTGCAGTCCCATATATTTGCACGAAAGATCCACCTTTGACCTCCTGCGCCGAGCGAAAAAAGGATGCCCTACTCTTTGAGACGCAAGATCATAGCGAATTTGTCCCTGCCGGTCTACGTGTGCCGGCCGCCCGCTCCCGGACGCCCGCAGCGTCGTTTGGCGCCAGGGGGCTCCGCCGATGACTTGGGGGCGGTTTCAATAATTCAATATTTCACCACACACAGCGCAGAGTACGCCGCGGAACATCCGCGGCGACCGGGCTTTCCTCCGCGCTGGGCTCCGCGCGCGGCGTGCTCCGCAGTTTTTGAAATAATCTCGTATCGAACGCTGCCAGACCGCAGGAATCCGTCAAATCCCCTGCCTTATCGGGCGGTTTGTGGCTACCGGCAATTATTGCCGGGACCTCATTAACCCACCCCTCCACTGCGCCGATAGCCAAGCCAGACGGATGCTTTGGAGGATGGGTTATGGCGCTGGGCACGAGTGTTTTAGAGGCCCCGAAACTACGCACGAACCGGGACCTGCGGCGCCAGGCCCGGCAGCACCAGCGCCAGCGCCTGGTGCGCGATGCCTGGGTGGTCATGTTACGGCCGAATCTGCCCTGGCAGAAGATCAACACCCGCAACATTTCCCCCGCGGGCATCGGCTTTGTCTCGGGCAACGCCATGCGCGTAGGGGAACGCTTTGCCCTGCGCCTGCGCGCGGATGCCGATACGGGCAAGCTCTTCCTGTGCCGCGTCAAATTCGGCCAGACCATGGAAGACGGCACGTTCCTGGCCGGCGCATCATTTGAAGCATCGCTGCCCGACGCCGCCGCAACCATTCCCACCGCCTGGCTCCAGGACAACTGAACATCCGGCGTCCCCAGGGCAATTGCCTGGGGACGGGAGAGGGGGCCGTGTGCTGTTTGGAGTTCACGCTTTCGCGTGCGTGGACGTCCCTGCGACGCGCGACGCACGCTAATGCGTGAACTCCAAACTATCTGATAACCTGCACCGCCCAAATGCAATTGCGCTGCCGCCGCACCACCGGGTGCCACCAGCGCTGGTGTATTTCCCGCCCAGTCCTATATAATGCGCCGCTTTGATGGCATGCTTTCGAGTAGTCCATGTCCCAGGCAGAAATCAGCGTCGTGACCGAACAGCAGCTTCCGCTGATTGTGGAGCTGTACAACCAGGTATTTCGCCCCGCCGAAAATGAGGACTACTTCCGTCGCCGCTTCCAGGGCCGCTATAACGTGCTGGTGATGATGGCCACTCTGGACAAGCGTCCGGTGGGCTTTACCATTGGTTTTGAACTCAAGCCGTTTGTCTTCTACAACTGGCTCAGCGGCGTGCACGGCGAATTCCGGCGCAAGGGTCTGGGTCGGCAGTTGATCGACGCCCAGAACGAATGGGCCCGCAACCATGGCTACGAGTACATGCGCTTTGAACTGCTCAACCGCCACAAACCCATGTTGCACATGGTGCTGGGGGCCGGTTTTGATATCGTCGGCACGCGCTGGGATTCCATGCGCAGCGACCTGCTGATCCAGTTCGAGAAAGCGCTGACGGATGAGTTGTCGTAGCCTTTTCGATTTTCGATTTTCGATTTTCGCTGGGTCACGCACGCTCTGCGTGCTGGTTATTTTGCTAGGCGCCGCGGCCAGGGCGGAAGAACCCGGCGGCGCGGCGCTGACCCCCGCCGTCGACGTAATGCCGCCGGCACGCACGCCGGAGGAATTGGAAACGCGCTATCAGCAAGTGCTCGCGGTGGTCAAGAATCCTGCGGCTCCCGGGGCGCTGGTGCTGGAAACCGCACCCGAATCGGCCGGCCGGGCGGCGGGCCTCTGGCCGGGGGACATCATCACACGTTACGACGACCGCGCCATTGAAGGCGACCAGGAGCTGCGTGCCGCCATTGCCGATGCCATCGCCCCGCAGGCCGAACAGCTTTATGTGATCGATGTACGCGTGCCGGTACTGGTGCGCCGCGGCCCGCAGGCCGTGGCCCTGCGCGTGCCCAAAGGCCCGCTGGGATTGACAATCATAACCGTAGCGGCCGGCGTGGCCGGGCCACGTAATCCGCCGGCCACCCCCCGCGAAAAACTGCGCCTGGAGTGGGATCGGCTGCACCAGAACCCGCGCCGGATCGCCGAAATGTGGACCCTGCTCGAATGGCACCAGAAGCCATATGCCATGGAGTGTTCCATCCTGGCGCTGCACCCGGAGGCCGCCGAACTGACCGTCAATACGACCGAATTGGATGGCCATGCCGCCCGCTGCCGGATTGAATTTGTCCCCGGGGACAATCAACTGGCGCCAGCCCTGGCCACCACCGCCCTGAGCTATCGCGGCGCTCTGGCGGTTACCGCCGTGCGCCGCGGCCGGACTGTGCGCGGCACGATCAGCCCTGCCGGCGAGGCCCCCGCCGCCGTGGAATTTCCCACGACGCCCGACGCCGTGCCGGCCTATGCCACGGCCACCCTGGCCGCCGCCCTGCCGCACGAAACCGGGCTGGTGCTGCCACTGGCGCAACTCAGCGAGCTCGACCTGCAAACCCGCCTGGGCTATTGCCTGTGCACCCGCAGCGCCGCGACGGTTACCCGGGATTCGGGAAACACCGCCGGCACACCGGCCGCCACCAGCCCCGCCACCTGGTGCGTCCAGTTGCTCCACTTCGGCCGCCCGGAAATAACCTACTGGTTCAACGACCAGCGCGCATTGCTCCACGCCGACCTGGGCATGGGCCTGCAAGCCACCGCCGCCACGCCCGAACAGGTGGCCCAATTCAAGGCCCGCCAGGAATAACCCCTCAGAAACTCCGCAGCCAAGTCTTTACCTGGTCATGCGTCATCACATCGTAAGCCGTGAGCCGTCCCTTTTCGGCCAGGAAAACGATCCGCCAGTGAAGCCCGGCCCGACATTCAAACAGGTCCTTGCGCAACCGCCGGATACCCAGGCCGGAATGCAGGTGCGGGAAACCAAAGCCGTCGCGCAAGGCACAGAGCGAATCCCCAATCTGCTGGCGCTCGGCAGCGCTCAGGCGCCCGGCGCTCTTGAGAAAACGCGGGTGCAGGTCGATAATGCCTTTTTGTCTACCCGGAATGCCCTATGCCCGTCTTACCGTTGCTGGCCGACCCCCGAACCTACCGGCCCTGCGCCGAGAACATGCTGACCGATGTGCCCTTCCGCAAATACTGGCTGCGCTTCTTTACCGGGCATTTTAAGACCACCATGTGCAAGCTGGCCTTGGAAACCTATGGCCGCCGGCGTGCCACGGACATTGAAGCGTGCTGTGCCGACTACACCCAGGAACTCCGCGCCGTGAGCCGCCAGCCCGGACTCTATGGCGAATTGAATATGCTGGTGCTGGATCTGATCCGCCAGCAAAAGCTGATGGCCTACGGGATTCCCGACCCGTTTCTAAAAATGAAGGCCCGCGAAAACCAGGCCATGCTGCGTATCTATCCCCAGGTGGTCGCCGAACTCGATTCCCATCCCGACCCGCACGAGGCCCTGCTCCTGCTGATCGAAGGCGTCTTTGCCGGCAATATCTTCGACATGGGCGTGGCCGCCACCGCCAAGATGTTTGCCGTCAAATCCCCCGATTTTCTCCTGGTGCGCGACGGCCTGGGCGGCACGCGCCCGTGGCTGGTGGACCAATTCGCGGCCTTCTCCGCTCGGATATTCCATGGGCCGCGCTACAAAAAGGCGCTGCTCTTTGTCGATAACGCCGGCAGTGATTGCATCCTGGGCGTGCTGCCGCTGGCGCGCTGGCTGGCGCAGCGCGGTACCACCGTGGTCCTGGCCGCCAACACGCTCGCCGCGCTCAACGACATCACCGCCGCGGAACTATCCGCTTTATGCCAGGAAGTGGCGGCGATCGATCCAGTCTTCGCCACGTTGCAGCAGCGGGGGCGCCTCCAGGTGGTGGCCTCCGGCGGAGTCGCACCGCTGCTGGACCTGCGGCACCTCTCGGTCGAGTGCACCAGCGCGGCGGCGGATGCCGACCTGGTCATCCTCGAAGGCATGGGCCGCGGCCTGGAATCCAATTACGATGCGGCGTTCACCTGTGATGCCATCAAGCTCTGCATGATCAAGGACCCCATGATTGCCCAGCGGCACAACGGCAAGCTCTTCGATGTGGTATTCCGGTACGATCCGGCCCCCGCCAAGGCGACGCGCCAACCGACCGCTCAGAAAACCGTGACCAAACGCAAACTACGCAGTGCGACCGCACAGACAACAAAGACATAAACACGAAGTCACGAAGCCACTAAGGACCACGAAGACGTTGGAAGTTAAAAGACGATAGACCCCCAACGAGGAAAGCTTCCGCAGATTGAAATTTGGTGCCCTTCGACATGCAACAACCCCGGCGCTATCACGTTTCCAACTATTGAACGGGCGCAGGGCCCTCACAAAATAATTTTTTCTTGTTTTCTTCGTGCGTCTTCGTGACTTCGTGGCTTCGTGTTTATTCTGATCTATTTGAGGTATCCCATGAAACCACTCCCCTGGCTCGCGGCCGCAGTTCTTTCCCAGGCCGTTCTGACCGTCGCTGCTGGCGCCCCCGCCCCGGCCGCTCCCGCCGGCACCCCGCGTCCCCCCAACGTGGTCATCATCTTCATCGACGACATGGGCTACGCCGACATCGGCCCGTTTGGCGCCAAGGGCTACGCCACGCCCAACCTGGACCGCATGGCGGCCGAAGGCATGAAGTTCACCAGCTTTTACGCCGCCCAGGCGGTCTGCACCGCCTCGCGCGTGGGGTTGCTCACGGGCTGCTATCCCAATCGCCTGGGCCTCTACGGAGCCCTGGGACCCCATTCCAGGATCGGCATCTCCGATAAGGAAATGACCATCGCCCAGATGGTAAAGCCCTTGGGCTATGCCACCGCCATTTACGGCAAGTGGCACCTGGGCGATGCCCATCAATTCCTGCCGCTGCAACACGGCTTCGACGACTATTTCGGCCTGCCGTATTCCAACGATATGTGGTCCCCCAACCACGCCCAGAACCCCAACTATCCGCCGCTCCCGCTGATCGAGAATAACACGATCCTCAAACCGGAAGTCACCCACGAGGATCAGAACCAGCTTACCACCTGGTACACCGAGCATGCCGTCAAATTCATCGCCCAGCACAAGGATCAGCCGTTTTTCCTGTATGTGCCCCACAGCATGGTGCACGTGCCGCTGCACGTATCGGACAAGTTCCGCGGCAAAACCACCCGCGGCCTTTTCGGCGATGTGGTCGAGGAAGTCGATTGGTCGGTGGGGCAGATTCTTGACGCCCTGAAACAAAATGGCCTGGACAATAATACGCTGACGGTTTTCAGTTCCGACAACGGCCCGTGGCTGTGCTATGGCGATCATGCCGGATCCGCCGGCCCGCTGCGCGAGGGCAAGGGCACCAGTTGGGACGGCGGCGTGCGCGAGCCGACGCTCATGCGCTGGCCGGGTAAAATCCCCGCCGGGGCCACCTGCGATGAGCCCTGCATGACCATCGACCTGCTGCCGACGATCGCCCGCCTGACCGGCGCCGCACTGCCGCCCAACAAGATCGACGGCTTGGACATCGGGCCGCTGCTGGCCGGCGAAAAGAATGCCCACTCGCCGCACGAGGCGCTTTATTTTTATTATCACCAGAATGACCTGGAATCCCTGCGCAGCGGCAAGTGGAAACTGGAACTGCCGCACACCTACCGCTCCCTCAACGGTCGTCCCGGCGGAACCGGTGGCAAACCCGCCAAATACGAGGAGTTGCAAACACCCTTGGCGCTGTACGACCTGGACGTGGACGTGGGTGAAAAACACAACGTGGCCGGGCAGTATGCCGATGTGGTGCAACACCTGCTGGGCCTGGTGGAAAAGGCCCGCGCCGACCTGGGCGATAATCTCACCGGCCGTGAAGGTTCGGGGCGGCGCCCACCCGGGCGCATCGGGGCCGGAGTGGTTAAGTAGTTAAATAGTCAATTGAGTTAGTGGCATTGGGGAAATGTAACGCCAGAGAATCGCCGTAACCCCTGCCCCCGTGCCATACGGTATACTCAAATGCTGTTGTTTCCGGAGGTGCGATGCGCTGGTGCATTTTGATTATCCTGGTGGGCATGCTGACGGCGGGCCTGACCGTCCGCGCCGGGGTCATTCAGACTCGGGACGGCAAAATTTATCATGGAACGATCAAGTTCTGCGCCGACGGCAAGATCACCATTACCCAGGGCGCCACCACCACGCTGGCCCCGGCCGATGTCGTGCACCTGTTGATGGCCGATCCGCCGCCGCGCCGCATTCATGGGCTGCTGGGCGAATATTTCCAGGGCGCCGACTTCACCAACCCCAAGGGCCAGCGCGTCGATCCCGTGATTGACGTGCGCTGGCCGCCCGGCACCGAAGTCATTCCCGGCATTACCAATGACGTCTATGCCGTCCGCTGGACCGGGCAGATCCAGCCGCTCTACAACGAGCAATACACCATCAGCACCGTCAATGACGACGACGTGCGCGTCTGGATCGACAACAAGAAAGTCGCGGAATCCTGGACCGGCAGCCAGGGCACGGCCAGCGGCACGATCAACCTGTTGGCGGGCAAACGCTACGATATCCAGATCGATTTTGTCAACCGCCAGCTCGACGGCGTGCTGCGGCTGTCGTGGTCCAGCCGCAGCCAGCCGGAAGAAATTGTGCCCGCACGCTGCCTGTTTGCCAACGTGGCGGACAATCCCAACGCGGGCACCGGCCTGCGCGCCGAATACTTTGCCAACAGCGATATGCAGGACCTGCGCATGACCCGCCTGGATGCCCAGATCAATTTCCACGGGCGCACGCTGCCGGACATGATCATCAAAGGCGGCAAAGAACGCTACGCGGTGCGCTGGTCGGGCTATCTCCAGCCGCGGTATTCCGGCACGTACACCCTGGCCACGCACAGCAACGGCGGCGTGCATCTGAAAGTTGCCGGCCAACTCCTGATCGATGACTGGCAGCGCAAGGTCCCCCAGGACCACAGCGCCACGGTGCTGCTGCACGCAGGCCAGAAGGTGCCCCTGACCATGGAATACGGCTATGGCGGCTATAACGCCACCGTGGAACTTTTCTGGTCCAGCGACAAACAACAGCGCGAAGTGGTGCCGCAGGAATGCCTGTTTGCCGAGGAAAAACCCGCCGCCACTGTACCCCCCAACGAATTTGCCAGCGAAGCGCCCCTCCCCCCGCAGGGCATTATTCTGACCGACGGCACCGTGCTGCCGGCCGTGCCCGATGAACTCCAAGCGCGGCAGACGGTGAAACTGCGCTGGGGCACGCACGACCTGGCCCTGCCGGCCGAGCACATCGCGGTGGTGTTTTATGACTCCCAGGTGCTCGACCCCGGCCGCACGTGGCCGGCGGACAATGGCGTGTTAATGCGCCACGGTGATTTTCTCGAGGGGAGTATCCTCGCGTTCAAACACCGGAATGTGAAACTCAGTTCCATCTTGTTTGGGATCAAGAACGAGGGGGCCGACACCCTGCGCGCCGTGCTGTTTACCAAGCCCGCGCCCGCCAGAACGCCCGTGACGGTCTGCACCACCGATGGCTCCGTATTCCCCGCCGGCACGCTGACCAGCGCCGCCGACAGCGTCACGATCACCACCGAGAACCTCGGAACGTTGACCCTTCTCGCCGGCGATATTTTCAGCATCAAAACCAATCCCTGACCGGAACACGGCGCCCCGACGCCCGATGCGCAGCGGGACCAAGCGTTGCCCCTCAGCCCGCGCCCGCCAGCGCCCGCAGGTAACTCTCATGCGCGACCGGAGCGGCTACCAGGTAGTCAACCCTGGTGCCGGTATAACCTGCGAGCGAAAAGGGGAACATCCGGTCGCCATTGAGGCGTGTGACCACCCCGCCGGCCTCCAGCAAAATGGCCGCCGGGGCCACAATATCCCACAGCTTCGTGTGCACCTCGATCGAACCATGCGCCACCCCCTGGGCCACCTGCATGATCTCCAGTGCCGCCGAGCCCGTACACCGGATTTTCCACGAGCTTTGCGCGTAGAGCCGCTGTGCCCAGAGCGGCATTTGATTGACTTTTTCGCCCACATTGCTGGCCAGCATCAGCAGGGAGAGCCCCCCCGGCTCGTCCACGCGGGTGGTGGCCGCATGTAAACGCCGCGATCCTTCCCACGCCCCCTGCCCGGCGCAGGCGGTAAACAGCCGGTCCTGGCACACATCCAGCACCACGCCCACCACGGGCATGCCCTTATCCAGCAGCCCAATGCACACGGCAAAGTGCCCGAATCCCGTGATGAAATTATTGGTGCCGTCGATCGGGTCGATCACCCACGCCCGACCGGCCGGATCAACCCGGTCGAACGTGATGGCGTCTGCCTGGTCGCTCTCCTCGCCAATCATGCCATCGGCGGGAAACTTCGCGCGCAATCCGGCAATGATGAAACGCTGCACCTCACGGTCGGCCTCCGTTACCGCCTCGGCATCGCGCTTGGTCAGCCGCGCCACCTTGCCATAGCGGGCCCGCACAATTTCTCCCGCGCCCCGCGCCACCGCGACGGCACACGCCAATGAGTCTGTGTAATCCATGGCATGGTTTTACCATAGCCCCACCCCAACGCAACTGCCTTGCGCCGGCAGACACCAATTTTGTTTTTGATTACCGCCGGCCGGGGCTAAGATACGCTGATGAGAAATCCTCGCGCGAACCCAATGAAACTGACTCGGCTGCTATCCGTTGCCACCATGGCCGTCCTGTTCCTTGCCGCCCCCCGCGCCATGGCCGCCACCGCCCTGATCCTGGACGATCCGGCCCTCCCGCACCACGATCCGCGCCTCGCCGCGGCACTGGCCGGCACACTCGAGCGCGCCGGCTACACCCCGCAACGGGTTGCCACCGGCAACCTCCCCGAGGCCCTGACCCATTGCGCTTTGCTGGTGCTGCCCGCCGCGGCCGAACTGCCCGCGCCGTTGGCCGCTCCGGTCCACCATTACCTCCAAACCGGCGGCCACCTGCTGGCCCTGGGCGCCCCCGCGTGGAACACCGCCTTGGAAAAAGATCCCGATGGCCACTGGCTGCCGCCCGGCGAAGGGTGGGCCCTGGTGCCGCCGCCGCACATGCTTTTCGACATCGTCGATCCGGCCCCCTGGCAGCACATCAGCAACGCCGGTGGGAACAAAGCCACCCTCGCGGCAGAACCAGCCGAAGCCCAGAGCCGCCACGCCACCGCCTTCCACGCCCAGATTCCCAACCTCACCGGCTACGATCTGTTTCGCTCCCCACCGCTGGCCAAGCCCGGATTCCCCGCGGGCCATACCATGACCGTCTTCTCCGCACGCGGCGGGCCCCAGACCACCGCGCTGGCGATTGACTGGATCGAGCGCGACGGCTCCCGCTGGATTGCCACCGTTCCGCTGCGCCCCATCTGGCAGCGCTACCACCTGCCGCCCCAAGCCTTCAAATCATGGTCCAACCCACCCGAACGCACTAGCGCCGGTTTTCGTCCGGAAAATGCTTCACGCCTGACCTTCGGCCTGGGTTTCGACCATACCGGCCACAGCCCCGGCACCCACGAATTCTGGGTCGCCCAGCCCGGCACCGCGTCAGCTCGGGAAGCGCCCGAGATTTCCACCGGCGAAACGCTGCCCCCGCTGGAAACCCTGGCCCCCGCATACAAGTTCTTCCCGATCCACGGCCCAGTCCAGTTGCAAGTCGATCCGTCCCAGGTGCTAGTACACTCAACTGGCACCATAACTGTCCCCGACGCGTTAATTGCCGCCCATCCCCGCACCAGTGGTGCCGGCTTTGCCAAAGGCCGCCCGTGGCGCTCGATCCCGATCCTGCAAGCCACCGCTGGCACCCAGTGGCGCGGCAACCCCGGCACGCTCCTGCTCTATCCACCGGGCAAAAACGCCTTCGGCGGCGGCCTCTGGCTGGTCTTTACCCCAACCGTTCCAGCCTTCTACCTCCAGCCGGCCATGCAGGAGATCATCGAACAAGCGGCCCGGCGATTGCGCGACGGCCTGCTGTTGACCGAAGGCGGTGCGGAATTTTATGTCTGCTTCCCCGGCCAGAGGGTGCGCCTGGGCGCCGGCGTCGCCAACACCGCGGCGGAAGATGGCCCGCAGCACCAGGGGCACATGTCCGTCACGCTGACCACCGCCGCCGGCGCTGCCGTGGCGACACAAAGCTGGCCGGTGGCACTGGGCCGCGGCCAAACCCTCCAGCAACAATTCCTCTGGACCGCTCCGACCACCGCGCCGCCGGGCGGCTACCTGGTCACCACCGAGCTTCGCGAAAATGACCAGGTTGTCGATCGCCTGCAACAGACCTTGACCATCCAACCGGAACCAACCCACCCCGAGTGGGTCACCATCGGGTCCGATGGACATTTTTATCGTCAGGGCAAATTGTGGCGTATCAACGGCGTCAACTACATGCCATCCTCCGGCGTAGCCCTGAACGATGGCCACCTCTACGAAGACTGGCTCAGCGCCGCCGCCTACGACCCGCAAATCATCGAGCGCGACCTGAGCCATATCGAAGATCTGGGCTTTAATGCCCTGAGCGTATTTATTTACCGCGACGCGGTGGAATCCCAGAATCTGCTGGATCTTTTGTGCCGCTGCCGCCACCACCACCTCGGCGTCAACCTGAGCCTGCGCCCCGGCGTGGCAAGCTATTTGCAGCATGCCGACCGCAACCAGGCCCAGGACCAGGCGTGGGACACCTTCCGGCACATCATCACGCAAAACCGCCTCGCCCAGGACGACACCGTCTTTGCCTACGAGATCGATTGGGAGCCATCGTTCACCACCTTTGGACGCACGCAACGCACCGATGACGCCTGGGCCGCGTGGGTCACCGCCCGCTACGGCAGCATTGCCGCCGCGGAAAACGCCTGGGACACCAGCGCCCCGCGCAACGCCCAGGGCCGCCTGACCGCCCCGCCACTGCCGCAACTGCAAAAGCCGGGGCCGGGAGGCGTAAAACTCCCCGCCGCTTACCGCCGTTTTCTGGATGACTGGCTCGCGGAAACCTACGCCCCCCTGGTACAAAAGATCCACGCCCTGGCCCCGCATCAGCCGGTGAGTTTCCGCATGGCCGGCGCCAGCGATCCGCTGTGGGAAAGCGCCGACCTGAACTATCAGTTTGAAGGGTTGGCCCGCGCGGTCGATTTTCTTTCACCCGAAAGCTACGGCCCACTCGAACACGATGCCCGCGAGGTAGCGCTCCAGTTCCGCGTCGCCTACGGGCGGGCCGTGGCCCCGCACCAGCCGATTATCTGGGCCGAAACCGGCATGACCATCTGGAACAAAGCCCTCCAGGCCGACGATCCGGCGGGCCTGATTTCCCAAGGCGATTATTACCGCCGTTTCTATCAACTTGCCGGCCAGGCCGGTTCCGACGGTATTTTCTGGTGGTGGTATCCCGGCGGCTTCCGCGTCGGCGAGGACAGCGACTACGGCCTGATCAACCCCGACGGCACCGACCGTCCCGCCACCACCGCCATCCGCCAGGAAGGGCCCAAGTTCCTGGCGCTCCCGCCGGCCCGCAAACCTGACGTTGTTCTCGATTTTGATCGCGCCGCTTATCCGGATGGCGCACGCGGAGTTTTCCACGCGCTCCAGCCGCACTTTGCCCAGGAATTAGATAACGGCCACGTCGTCGGGCTGCGTGCCCAACCTGGAGAATAAAGGAGATTGCTGATGCCATGCCGAGCAAGCCCTCGGCCGCGCAACGCTGGAACCCGGTTCCTTTGCCATCCGCGTTGCGGCTCAGGAAATCACCGGCGAAGAACTCTTCCGCCAAGGTAGCGTGATATTAACGCCGGTTTCGGATAAATTGCACCGACAATAAACTTGACAAACATAACATAATATTGGATGGTATTCTGCATGATGGACGTGCGATTCACAGATGAGGCACGCAACGATTTTTTCGCACTGCCGCTGCCGATGAAGGACCGCGTGGAGAGTCTCTTGGAGCGTCTGGCACGCTGGCCGGATGTCAGCGGGGCCAAGCCATTGGTGAAAGCGTGGCGCGGCCACTACCGGCTGCGAACCGGTGACTATCGCCTCATTTTTCGCGTCCAGGGAACGCAGGTGTTGGTTGTGCGCATTGCCAATCGCAAGGATGTTTATGAGGACTGAAATGCAAAGGGGTCAAGCCATGACGATTCGCACGTTGGAATTGGAAGGCAAGGAATTCGTAGTGCTGTCACGCAAGGAATTCGATGCGCTGATGGAGCGCGCTGGCGTGCTGCCGCCGCTGCCTCCTGCCGACGCCGGCGGAACCTTTCCCGCGCTGGAAACGGCCCGTGCCGCGATCGCGCGGGAGATCATCACACGACGAATCGCGCTGGGCTGGACGCAGCAGGAACTAGCCCGCCAAGCCGGTCTGCGCGTCGAATCACTCAGCCGCTTGGAATCGGGCAAACACAAGCCGCAGCGCGAAACGATTCTGCGGATCGACCAGGTATTAGTACGGGCCGAGAAATCGGCGGTACGAAAACGCGCCGGATAACTGGTAGAAGAACCCGTGACACCACAAAAGCACATCATCCAGTTGCTTGATGTCGTTGCGCTCACGGCCGATCTACCTGGCAAAGGGCTGCTTTGCGGCCAAGTCGGTACGGTTGTGGAGACTCTTGCGCCAGGCGTCTACGAAGTGGAATTCTCTGACGAGCAAGGCGAAACCTACGCCCAAGCGGCGCTCTCGCAGGATCACCTCCTGGTTCTGCGCTACCAACCACAACACGCCACCTGAGGACCACCTGAAAGCCATCCGCCGACAAGTTTCCTGTGCACACGTCAGCTATCGCATTGGTCGGAATTGCAATAACGGCAGCGCAAACGCGACTGCGTCCCGCAAAAATGGCCGGACCGCGGGGGCTTGCACCACCGCGGTCCGTTTTTGGAATGACGCATAAGCCGAATTCTGTAACCGTTGCCGGCGGCGACCATTTATCTGGGAGTGCTGTTACCAGCACCCTCGAGCAACCTACCCGGAACCTGTGCCATCCGGCGTTCCTCATACCCTTGCGGGCACTCTGTACTGGCCAGTCAGCTATTCCGCCACCGCGTTCCATTGACGGGGGCTTACGGCGGCGGACGCGGGTCGGGTCAACCCTTTGGTTCCCTATTTGGTCTTGCACCCGGTGGGGTTTACCATGCCGCTGGTGTCGCCACCAGCGCGGTGCGCTCTTACCGCACCATTTCACCCTTACCGCAATCCCGGCAAGCCGGGAGTGCGGCGGTATATTTTCTGTGGCACTTTCCCGCGCCCCTGCCACCCCTGCGGATGGCCTGGACGGGTGGGCGTTACCCACCACCGTACCCTGTGGTGTTCGGACTTTCCTCCCGGCTTTCACCGAGCGATCGCCTTGTCATTCCACGGTAAATCGTACCATAAGAAGGATCCCTGTGGCGAGGGTCGAACGGAATTTCGCCAAGGGATTCATTTCCGCGAATCAGCGTTCCGGATTCCGAGCTGCATTCTCTTGGGCCAGTTTCCATGCCGCATCCCGCTCCAAGGCAGCATCGAAATAGGCCGGCTTTATTTGGAACGAAGTCCGCGAGAGGGCCGTGAAAGCGGAAGTAAGATCAAGCAACCCCTGGCGGGCCGCAAGTTCAAGGACCGTGATCGTACCCAACACAGTGAATCCCTGTTGTTGTGCGATACGCCGCCCCCGGCGTTCATCCATCAAAAGCCCTACGGCGTGCAACTCTGTAGCCAAGGCGATCGCTTGGGCTTCGCCGAGATCCAATGCCGCCGTCGCCGCCACTTGAGTGCTGGGAATGCCGATATGTAACCAACTTGGCGGATCCTCAGCCCACCGTTTAACCATCGCCGGGGTTCGCGGATGCTGCAACTCGCGCATCACGCCATCGGGCACATGAATGTCTAAAAACAACTTTGGCAGAACCTCAATCGCATCGATGAGGATTAAGTAATTCAGCGGAGAGGTATCGGAGACGACGATCACTTTCGCAGCAACTCCATTGCTTTCCGCAGATCATCTTCTAACTCTTCGGCCGTCGGCAAGTCTTCCGTCACATTATGCTTCTTGAGCACGCCGTCAGTTTCCATGCGACTGATCCCCAACGCCTGCGCTAATTCGCAACGCGAAATCTTGTCCTGACGATACATTTCGATGAGCATCGCCTCTTTGGCCTCCGCGTCAAGGTTCGGAGTATCCTGGCGCAGGCGTTGCTCGACATCAGCCGGAAGTTGAATAGTTAAGGACATAACGCACCTTTCACGATCACTCTGCGCTGGCGAAACTGAAAACTCGCCGCGCGATGCCGGCGCCGGCAACGCATCCGCCAAGCCAACGCCTATTCCAACATAGATTATACCACAATGGTCCACAGCGTGAGGTACCATTGGTTCTATCGCGCCGCCTCCGATTCCACTTCCTTGCCGGCCCGCGACAGGTCGTTGCCGGCCAGGTGCACGCCATCGGTCTGCTGCTGCACGCGCAGGAAAGCCTTGCTGCCGGCCGGGGCAATGCAACCCCGCAGCAGTGCGCCGTGCACACCGTTGAGCAGCACCACCGGCGCGGGCGTCGCGCTCTGGGGCTTAAAGCCGTTGATGTCCAGATCCGTGACGTCATCGCAGATCAGCGCGGGGCGGAACTCCCCGGCGCTACTGCGGAGGGTCACATTGCTTAAGGACAGCCCCGCCACATGACGGCAATACAAACCCCACGCGGGCAGTTCGTGGAACATGTTGTATTCCGGATAGCTCTTTTCTTTTTCCGCAATGGCCGCAAGCTTATCCAAGGCGATTTTCGCCAGCTCCGGCCGGCCCGCCAGGGTATAGGTGATATTGATGTTGCTCAGCATGACATCATTTACCGGATGGCCCGGCAACCCCGTGATATGGGCCGGCAGCGGGTTGCGTCCCTTGGCGCCGTGGTCGGTTATCGTGGCGGTGATATTGCTGATCGAGACGTGGCTCAGAGTGCCGATCGCCGGTGCGGGCTGGCCCTGCTGGCGCGCGCGGGCCGCATTGCCCAGCTTGATGAAGATCGGGCAGCCCACATCGTTCATGGTTATATTGGAGATGGCGACATTCTCCATGGCTCCGCCATCGACAATTTCCAGCGAAATGCCGCTCAGCCCATTCTCGTAGATGCTGCAATTGCTGATGGCGATGTTCTTGAAACCCCCGTTGGAGGCTGTGCCGAACTTAATGGCGCTGCAGTGCGAACTGATCAGGCAGTTGCTCACGACGATGTTTTCGCAGGTTTTGTACTGGGATTTAAGGCAGATCGCATCGTCCCCGCTGCGAAAATCGCCATCGCTGATACGCACGTTGCGGCAGCCGTCGATATCGATGCCGTCGTTGTTGCCATTGACCCGCGCGCGCACCGTGATGCCGTTGACGTAGACATCATCACAGTCCTGGTAGACCTGCGTCCAGGCGGCGGGATCTTTGAGGGTAACACCCTGCACGTGGACGTTCTGGCAGCGCACAAACGACAGCACAAACGGGCGCGAGAGCACGCTGGCAAAGTCGTCCATCCCCTTGCGCCCCTTCGTGAAAACCTCGGCGCCGCCCCGGCCATCAATGGTGCCAGCGCCGCGCAGGCCGACATCCGTGGCATCATAGGCCACCACCAGGGCGGCGCGGGCATATTCCAGGTTGACCGGATGGGGAATCGGCGAATCATTGGGCGGGTAATCGGCCGGGTCGGTGCTGCCCAGCAGGGTGGCATTGGCGGACAGGTGCAGCGTGACCTTGCTCTTGAGGTGCAATGTGCCGGTCAGGTACGTCCCGCGCGGCAGCAGCACCACCCCGCCGCCCTCGGCGGCGCACTGGTCAATGATCTTCTGCAGCAACGCAGTCTCTTTGGTTTTGCCATCGCCGACGGCGCCCAGATTCTTAACATCGTAGATATCCGCCCCCAGAGCCACGGAGGAACACAGGACCGCCAGTACCCAGCAGAATCGAACAATACGCACCGTGATCTCCTTGCCGTTTGCGAAATGCACACGAATGGCGGGATTATACCCGGGGATAAAAGGGCTGGGGAAGAAGGCCGAAGAAAAAGGGCTAATTCAACCACGATGTTGACCACCATGGGACGGGGTCGAGGGCGGTCAACAAGGGCAGAGGACGGAGTGAATTGACAGGAGAATTAAGGAGCATTGGCCGCCGTATCCACCCCCGGCGGACCCGGACCTGTTTGGTGGGGTGGCGCAGAACTTCCAGGTCGTTGAGCCGTTGAATTTTCTGGCGGCGTTGACGCCGCACATTCGGCATGCAGGCGCGCACGTGATTCGGTATTATGGCCGCTACGCGACCGCCCGTTTTGTATTGGAGATGTTCCCATGATCCCTTCCCATCCCGACCGGGCCGGGCGGCTTCTTTGTTTTCTCTGTGCCCTGCTGGCCTGTACCGGCTGCGCGCCGCGCATGCAGAGCGTGCAACTCTCCCCGGACAAAACAGGCTTTGTTCTCCAGCCCTCCGGCGAGCGGTTCATTCCCTGGGGGCACAACTATGGCTCGGTGGACCTGATGCAGCGCCTGCGCACGGATCCCGCCCGCGTGCAGCGCGAGTTTGCGGACATGAAATCCTACGGCACCACCGTCGCCCGCGTGCACCCGGAAATGCCGGCGTTTTTCACTGGCCCGGACACCATCGATCCGGTCGCCATCAAAGAGTTCAAAGAACTCCTGAAGATCGCCGAAAACACCGGCATCCATCTCATGATCACCGGCCTGGCCTGCTACAAAATCAAGAATCGCATGGCCTGGTACGACGCCCTGGACGACCCGGCCCGATGGAAGACCCAGGAACTTTTCTGGTCGACCATCGCCCACGCCTGTGCCGCCAGCCCGACCGTCTTCTGCTACGACCTGGTCAACGAACCGGTGGCGGTGGGAAAACGCTCCGACGGCTGGTATACGGGCCCAATGGGCGATGTCGAATTCCTGCAGCGCCTGACCCTCGACCATCCGCAGGCATCCACCGACACCGTCTTTCGCGCCTGGACCACGCGCATGGTCGCCGCCATCCGCTGCGCGGATCGGCGGCATCTGATCACGCTGGGCATGCTGCCGCTCCCTGATATGTACAAAACCGCCGCCGCACAACTCGACTTGGTCTCCCCGCACCTGTACCCCAGCGCCCACAAGGTGGACGCGGAAATCGCCCTGCTCAAAAAATTCAACTTCGGCAAGCCCATCGTCATCGGCGAAACGTTCCCCCTGAGCTGCAGCGCCGCTGACGAACGGGACTTCCTCCGCCAAAGCCGCGGCCTGGCCCAAGGGTGGATCGGCCACTGGCCCGACGAATCCCCCGCCCAACTGGCGCAGCTCCAGAAGGAAAACAAGATGACCATCGCCCAGGCCATCTGGTTTTCCTGGACCGAACTGTTTAAGGAAATGGGGCCCGCAATGGCGGGCACCGTCCCGCCCGCACGGTAGGACGCGGCGCGGCGGAGTGGCTTAACTGCGCCCGCAATGCCGGAGGCGTTCTCCGGGCCGCTACGGTGGCGTGTCACGAGGCTGGAACCAGCCCCCGTTCCTGCCGGCATCGCTACGATCAATCTCAAAACGCCACGTGCCCGCCAGGTTAAGCGTTGACGCCGCGGGTGGATTGGCAACGCCCAGGGTGGCAGCCGGTACGCGGAGCCCGGTCAAGCGCAGAACCGCCGCACGCCACCATGCGACGATCAGGGGGGCAAGGATCGCCGCCGGTGCGAGTTTCAGGGGAACCGCGGGAAATTGCAAGACGACGGATTGGCAAGACGTATAAAAGGATCCGTGGAAGCCGCACGGGCTCGCTTTGCGCGAAAGTCTCCGCGGGGTGGTGCCACCGGACAAGCAGGTCCTGGTACTGGCGGACCGTGGCCTGTACGCCAAGTGGCGCTTTGCGAAGATCCAAGCTCCCGACCGAGCATCCGCTTGCCTATTCCAACTTTTCACCTATCATCAAGGGATCGTGTGCCCGCATACGCCCTGCCTGACGCTTATTTATCCACAGGAGGTTCCACAATGCCCGAATCGATCATTCATGCCTACGCCGCGCTGGCCGCCAAAGCCCCGCTGCAACCCTTCACGTATAACCCCGGACCGCTCGGGGCCCACGAGGTGGAAGTCAAAGTCACCCACTGCGGCATCTGCCATTCCGATATCGCCATGATCGATAACGACTGGCAGTTCTCCACATATCCCCTGGTGCCCGGGCACGAGGCGATCGGCCTGATCAGTGCTCTTGGCTCCGATGTGCAGGGCTTGCAACTTGGGCAACGTGTCGGTGTGGGCTGGCAGAACGGGTCATGCGGCGTGTGCGAGTATTGCCGCGGCGGGCAGGAAGCGTTCTGCGCCAAGGAAACGGCAACCATCGCCGGCCACTTTGGCGGCTTTGCCTCCCACGTGCGCGTCCAGGCGCCCTTTGCCATTGCCATTCCCGACGGCCTGGATTCCGCCGACGCCGCCCCCCTGCAATGTGCCGGCACCACCGTCTTTACCCCCATGCTGCACTATGGCGTCAAGCCCAACTGGAAGACCGCCGTCGTGGGCATCGGCGGCCTGGGGCACCTGGCCCTGCAATACCTGGCGCACCTGGGCACCGATGTGACCGCCATCTCCTCCACCCACAACAAGGATGCCGAAGCTCGTTCCTTTGGCGCCACGCGCGTCATTGCCACCCAAGGCACCGACGAACTCAAGAAGGCCGCGAACAGTTTTGATTTCATCCTGTCGACCGCCTCGGGCACGGGGGTGGATTTCCCCCTGCTGCTCGAAGCCCTGCGCCCCGGCGGCACCCTGTGCGTGACCGCCCCGCCGGAAGCGACCATCAGCCTCTCGGCCATGGCGCTGCTGGCCAAGGAAAAACGCGTGGTCGGCGGCCGCACCGGCTCGCCCACCGATACCGCCAAGATGCTCGAATTCACCGCCCGGCACGGCATCAAACCCAAGCTCAATCGTTTCAAGATGGCCGACGTCAACGCCGCGGTGGATCTGGTCCGCTCCGGCAAAGCCCGTTACCGCGTCGTACTGGAAACCTGAATCCCATGACCAAATTGCGCGAAATACTCGACCACAACGCCCGCTTTGTGGCCGACAAGGAATATGAACAGTACCGCACGGATCGTTTCCCCAACCGCGCCATGGTCATCCTGACCTGCATGGATACACGCCTGATCGAGTTGCTGCCCAAGGCGCTGGGCGTGGGCAACGGCGATGTCAAAATTATCAAGAACGCTGGCGCCATCGTCAGCCACCCCTTCGGCAGCATCATGCGCAGCATCCTCGTGGCGGTTTACAACCTCAACGCCACCGAGATCTGCGTCATCGGCCACCACGACTGCGGCATGACCGGCCTGGACTCCGCCGGCATTGTCCAAAAGGCCCGCCAGCGCGGTATTTCGGATGACACCCTGCGCACGCTGGAGCATTCCGGCATCGACCTGGCGCACTGGCTAACCGGCTTTACCACCGTCGAAACCGGCGTTAAACAAAGCGTCGCCATGATCCGCCACCACCCCCTGCTGCCGGCCAACGTCCTGGTCCACGGCGCGATCATACACCCGACCACCGGCCAACTCGACGTGCTGGTGGATGGCTATGCCGCGCGGCCCGGCGCGGTGGATAGTGACTATTGCGGGTGAGGGGGCAGGAGGGATGGGGGGAACCTTTGCAATAATCATCAATACGATCGCGTTATCAGTAAGAACATCCGCGAAGATTTGAACGACGCGACGACAGCCATTCTGCGCCAAATCGCCGCACGCGCCATGAGTTTCTTTTGCGTCTGGTCACGTTGCTCATCTCATGGGGCCCCGCTGGACAACAAAAATGAAAACGCTTTCTCTTTTTCTGGTTTCAATGGGGGCGCTGCTTTCGGGCCTCCTGAACCTGTCTGCCGCCACGATGGATCTTTCCGGCGCGTGGCAATTCCAACTCGACGCCGCCGATGCCGGGGTTAAGGAACGCTGGTTCACCCGGCCGCTCGCCGACACGATCCAACTGCCCGGCACCACCGACGGGCAGCGCAAAGGCCCGCGGAACAACAAGGTCGAACTCAAGCGGTTCACCCGCACGCACCCCTTTGTCGGCGCGGCCTGGTATCAGCGCGACATCGCCATCCCCATCACATGGCAGGACCAACGGATCACCCTCGAACTGGAGCGGACGAAGACGACCACCGTCTGGCTTGACGAGCGGCGGATTGGCACGCAAGACAGCCTGACGACCACCCAGGTGTACGACCTGGGCGCCGTCGCACCCGGTCGCCATGTGCTTACCATCCGCGTGAGCAACCACGAAAATCCGCCGGTCGGTAACCCGCACCAGATCAGCGACGAGACGCAGACGAATTGGAACGGCATCATCGGCCGCGTCGCGCTGCAGGCGACCGACCCCGTCTGGCTCGACGAGGTACGGATCATACCCGACGTCGGGCGGAAGCTGGCCCGGGTGCGCGTTGTCTTCGGCCCCGGCGGGATTCCGGTCCAGGGCACGCTGCAGGTTTCCGCGCGCGGTTGGAATGCCCCGGCGCCGCACACGCCGCCGCCCGCCACGGTGGCCGTGGAAACTGGCCCGGACGGCACGGTCGAGTTCACCTACGAGATGGGCTCGGGTATGCAGGCGTGGGACGAGTTTTCACCCGCGCTCTATACGCTCACGCTCGAGTTCACCGGCCGCGCGGGCGGCAGGCCGGTCGCCGACCGCCGCGCGGTCGCGTTTGGCATGCGCCAGTTCACGACCAGCGGCACGCGGTTGGCGATCAATGGCCGCCCGACTTTCCTGCGCGGCAAGAACGACGCCTGTGTCTTCCCCCTCACCGGCTACCCACCGATGGACGTGGACGGCTGGCTACGCGTGTTCCGGATCGCGAAATCCTACGGCATCAACTACTATCGCTTCCACACTTGGTGCCCGCCCGAGGCGGCGTTTGCGGCGGCGGACGTCGTCGGCATCTACCTCCAGCCCGAGTTGCCGAACTGGGGCTCGATCGGCGTGCCGGCGCGCGTGGACCGCCATGATGTCGAACAGAAGAGCGACTCGGATCCGATCGCGGCGCGCACCAAATACCTCACCGCGGAGGGCAAGCGCATCTTCCGGCAGTTCGGCAACCACCCCTCGTTCGTCATGCTCACGCTGGGCAATGAGATGGGCGGCAGTCGTGAAATGATGGGAGATATGGTCGCGGCATTCCGGTCCTTCGATGGTGGCCGCCGACTCCTCGCCCAAGGCTCGAACAATTTTCTGGGGTCGCCCAAACGCGCCGCGGGCGACGATTTCTGGACCACGGTCCTGACCGGCGGTGACTACCAGGCTGGCGTCTATCAGCCCAACACGCACGGCAAGCTGGTCCGCGGCTCGACCGCGGTGCACACCGTCGGTCACATCAACAACGACCCGCCCTCCACGCGCCATGACTACCGCGAAGCCATCGCGGGCATCCCCGTGCCCGTCATCGGCCATGAGATCGGCCAGTTCCAGGTCTTTCCCGACTTCAAGGAAATTCCCAAATTTACCGGCGTCGTGCAGGCGCGGAATTTCGAGGAATTCCGTTGCCGCCTCGAACGGGCGGGCATGCTCGACCAAGCCGACGACTTTGTCCGCGCTTCGGGCGCGCTGGCCGTCATTTGCTACCGCGAGGACATCGAGGCCGCTCTGCGCACGCCCGGGTTCGGCGGCTTCCACCTGCTCGACTTGCAGGATTTCCCCGGCCAGGGCACCGCGCTGGTCGGCATCCTCGATGCCTTCATGGATTCCAAAGGCCTCGTCACTCCCGAGGCATGGCGTGAGTTCTGCAGCCAGACCGTGCCGCTCCTGCGCTTCGATCACTATACTTGGACCACCGATCAGACCTTCGAAGCTGAGGCGCAGGTCGCCAATTACGGCCCCCGTCCGTTCCCCAATCTCGCCCCGCAATGGACCCTCGCCGACGCCGCCGGCCAGCCGCTCGCCTGTGGCACGCTTGCGACTCTCGACATCCCCGCCGGCCAGCTCACAACGCTCGGCCGGATTACCATCCCGCTGACGCACGTCGCCGCGCCGCAGCAGCTCACATTGACGCTTTGCCTGCCACGCACCGATTATCGCAACCACTATCCGCTCTGGGTTTATCCCGCGAAGCTCACCCCCGCTGTTCCTCCCGGCATCATCGTCGCCCGCAGTTTGGACAACCAAGCCCGGGCAGCTCTCGCCGCCGGCGGTCGCGTCGTCCTGCTGCCCGATTCCGCGACGCTCGCAAAGGGCAACAGTTTCGATGGCGCCTTCATCACCGACTTTTGGTGCTACCCCATGTTCAAGAAATACAACCCGCCAGGCACCATGGGCATCTTCCTTGATCCCAAGCATCCCGTTTTCGCTAAATTTCCGACCGACTTCCACAGCGACTGGCAGTGGTGGCACCTCACAAAAAACTCCCGTCCCATGATCCTCAACTCTCTGCCCAAAGACCTCCGCCCGCTCGTGCAAGTCATTGACAACTTCGACCGCAACCACCGCCTCGGCCTGCTCTGGGAGGCTCGTCTGGGCTCCGGCAAACTCCTTGTCTGCAGTAGCGATCTGCTCGGCCAGCAGGACGAGCCGGAAGTCCGCCAGTTCTACCAAAGCCTGCTTGATTACGCCGCCTCAACGGCTTTTCAACCCAGGACCAGCATCACGTTCGATGACATGGAATTCTCAGCACATGCAGCGCCGGGTTAAAGACGAGTTAACGGAGTAATGAATATAAAAATACCATTCCAGCAACATTTGCTTGTTTTCTGCATTGCCTGGGGCTGGATTTGCGGGATCAACTCTCTCTATGGAAATGAGGTTGATCTTACGAATCTGACTCCCCAGATGATGCAGAACCCCATCGAGATAAACCCCAAAGGGATCACCATCCTGCTTGCCGCCGATGCCATGCGTTCCCCAGAGATTGTCTGCCTGAACAGTGCCAGCAAACTCGGAGCAAAACGTTTCTTTCTCAAGCAAATCCAAGCCGGAAAGAAAGTGGCTTGGAACGTTGCGGCACCGGAAGCCGGAGTTTATTCGCCGACCTTGCTGATCCTGGCCAAGAAGGGGCAGAAGATTGCGCTGGAAGGTCCGCAGAACACGATCACAGTCACCAGCGATGGGGATGCATGGCAGCGGCTGGAAGCAAGCGAAGGACTCAAGCTTCCCCAAGGCAAATCGGTCATCAGCCTGCGGGTGGAACAGGGAGAAATCCGTAGTCTAAAGGCGATTGAATTGATCAATGTGGCCGAAGCGGAAGCGGTCGCCAAAAGAATTAAAGCGTTCAAAGGCGATGCCTCATGGATGAGTGATGCCGGTTACGGCATCATGGTTCAAGCAGGCGGATGGGATTATCCCCCCACCGGCCCCAAAATGCCCTGGCCCGGGTTTGCCGAGAAATTTAACGTCACGGCGTTTGTCGATAAGGTGCAGGAGATGGGCGGGTCGTATATTGTCTGGAGCACGACCTGGGTTGATTATCTTTTTCCGGCGCCGATCCAGTCCATCGCGGAGTTGCTGCCGAACCGCGTAAGCAACCGGGATCTGTTGGGGGATTTGCTTGCGGAATGTTCCAAGCGAAAAATGAAGGTGCTTTTTTATTACCACCTGGGACACGACCATGAGGATGTTTTGCTCGCGAAAGGATGGAAGGCTGCTGGTGGCAATGGAAATTATCAGCAGGATTATCCGGCGCGGCAGAAGTGGCTGGGAAATGAAGAGAAGATCTTTACCGAAATTGGTAAACGGTACGGCGACGGGCTGGCGGGCTGGTTTATTGATGACGGCGTCGTCTGGTATCCCGCCGATTTTGAGAAGCTGGGTGCCGCACTCAAGGCCGGGAATCCCAAAAGAGTGATCTGCTACAATACCGGAACAACCGGGGGCGCTAGTGTTACGCCGTTTCAAGATTTCCACTCAGGGGAAGGTTTCTCCGGCGAAAAGAAGAACCGCTTTGCAGTGGATGCAAACGGGTTTTCCACGGATTCGGTGAACAAAGGCTTGAAGCTGTGGGGCTGCTTCTTATTTGAACCTGGCAACTGGGGAATCGCCCGGCCCAACTATAAAATTGGAACGACTTCATGGACGGTGGATCGGGTTGTCAGCCTTAACCAGATGCTTCTTGAAAAAAAGTTTTCGGTGGCCATCAATCTTCTGATGTATGAGGACGGCACCTTTTCTGAAAAAAGCTACAGCGTGCTCAAAGAGGCGGCCCAACGCCTTAAACGTGGCAAGTGGGCAAAAGCTGATTAAGCACCCTCCAGACATCCGGCTTGCTGGAGCCGGTGACATTGTGTCGCAGTTATAATCCGCCTGAATAAAAACTATGACCCAAACCAAACAAAAATTTAATCACCCCAAAGCAAATTCCCTGATTACAAACCGCCCCCCCGCCCCCGCGGCCTTCGCCCGTCCCGGCCCCTCATTCGAGAAAATTACATTTCCTTTCAGTAGGAGCACTCATGAAACCATCCATTCTCTTGACGGCCTGCCTGCTGCTGTCGGCCGGCACGGCCCTGCATGCCGCGGATGACCCGCATCAGAGCGTACCCTTCAATCCACCGAAGCTGCCGGTGGGGGATTGCTTCACGCCCTTGCCGGGAAAATCTGTGCAGTTTCATGGATATCTTGAAGATTATGTGCAGAACAACCTGCTCCACTATAGCAAGGAGAAGGCCCCCTATGCTGACTTTGTGCAGTTCTTTCGAAAGGGGCGACCGCAATTCGCCCTTGGGGAGTTGTGGGGCAAGGCCGTCCGGGCCGGTGCCATGTATTATCGCGCCACCCAGGATCCGGAACTTAAGACCATCCTGCAAAAGACCGTGGCGGATCTACTGACCACGAAGCGTGCCAATGGCAGCATCAGTTGTAGTGCCATTCCCCAGCAACCGGATGGGAACGGCGGCGATTTATGGGAGCGGAAGTATGTCCTGTTGGGGTTGGATGAGTACTATCGCCAGGTGGAAAAGGCCCCTCTGGTAATGCAGGCGATGATTGACCAGGCGGATTGCATCCTCATGCAGATTGGTCCTCCACCCAAGGTGGGCATTACGGAGCAGGGGTGGAGCCCCAATAAGATCGAATCCAGCACGTTGTTGGAACCGATTCTGCGGTTGTATAAAATCACCGGCTATCCGCGCTATCGTGAGTTTGCAGATTATATCATCAAATCTGGCGGCGCTGCTCATTGTGACCTGGTGGATGATGCCTGGCGCAACGTGGAGCCGGCCAAAATGGGGTTCCCCTATGCCAAATGTTATGAGATGTTGTCGTACTTCGAGGGGGTCTGCGAATATTACCGGGTGACCGGTGACGCGCGCTACAAGCAAGCCGTGTTCAATATGTTTCGGAATGTCCTTCAAAAGGAGATCACCATCAGCGGCGGTGGCGGCGGTCCTGCGGTATCCGGTGAAGCCTGGGACAACACGGCGCTGAAACAGACTGATCCCAAAGCCCCGCGTATGATGGAAACCTGTACGGGGGTGACCCTGTCGAAACTGGCCAGTCAGATCTGCTTCCTGAGTGGTGATCCGGCAACCATCGACTACATCGAGCAATACGCCTATAACGGTTTGATCGGGGCCATGAAACCATCGGGCGATTTTTTCAGCTACTGCAATAGACTCAATGGCGCTAAAATTGATCCCAATGGCTGGGGTTGGACGTTCCATAACTTCCGGGTTACCTGTTGCAGTGCGAATGCCGCCTGTGCGCTCGCCTATCTGCCTTATGTGGCGGTAATGAATTCCCAGTCCGGTCCGGTCATCAATCTCTACAATGCCGCCACGGTGCAGGTTGCCACCCCGACGGCTCAGCTGGCCCAACTGGAAATCAGCGGTGATTACCCTTTCTCCGGGGCGATTTCAGTCGCAGTGACCCTTCCAAGACCGGAACGTTTCACGATGAGACTGCGCATCCCGGCCTGGAGCCAACAGACCATCCTGTCCGTCCAGGGCCAGAGCCTGCCGGTCACACCGGGAACCTATGTGGAGATCAGTCGGGAATGGACTTCTGGGGACAGGATTCAGATGACCTTGGACATGCGTTGCCGCCTGCTCAGCCCGCCGCAAGGCGGCGCTCGGACCGGGAATCAATTCCGGGCAATCGTGCGCGGCCCGTTGGTGCTGGCTCGTGACGAAAATATCGACCCCGCCTTTGCGGATCCCGTCACCATTGTGGATCATGATGGTTATGTTGCGGCCATACCGACCGTGCGCGCAAAACCCACCAGGCATCTGCAATGCCAGGTGCCAACCACCACCGGTTTTATTCAAATGGTCGATTTTGCATCGGTTGACAATTGGAATGGCAGACACATCTGTACCTGGATGCCAACGGGGAATTCCCCGGATGGAAACAAGCGTTAATACTACAGCGCCACGTTGGCTCAAACCTTATTGGCGAGGTAGTGGAAATTATCTTTCAGCGAAGGTTCGTTGCCCCCCCTGCCCCCCGGACTGGGCCCGCCCGCATCAACCGTAATTTCACGAAAATCGATTTCCCGGGCAACTTTGCCCCGGTGATTTAACCGCCTTCTATAATGAATGTCATGTGGTTTCCAAGGGGACTTTATGACCACGCCGCAGCGGCGTAATAGCGCCTCGGTCGCCGCCGGCCGGAGGGTCGCGGGGAAGGGGCCGCGCTTGGCCGAATTGGCCTGGCTGGGTGCCGGCGTCCTGCTCGGTATGCTTCATGGCCTCAGGCGATCGCCGGGGCAATACTACCGCCTGCCGCCGGGGGAAAGGGAACTGGCCGCAGCCCTTGCGGACCTCAATCACGCGCAGGAGCGCTACGCAGCGCTCTTCGAAAACTCATTGGATTGTATATATGTCCATGACTTTGATGGTCGTTTCCTGGATGCCAACCCCGCGGCCTTGCAAATGGCCGGTTATACCAGGGCGGAGTTACGCTCCATGGATCTGGCCCACCTGCTGCGCCCCGACTACCTGCCCGTGGCGCGGCAATGGATCGAGTTCTTGCGCACCGGCCGGTCGATGGACCGCCCGGTGGAGTTCGGGCTCACGACCAAGGATGGGCGGGACCTCATGATGGAAGTGCGCGCGGCGCTGGTGTTGCGCGATGGCCGGCCCTGCGCCATCGAAGGCATGGCACGGGACATCACCGAACGCAAGCGCATGGAGGCGTCCCTCCGCGAAACCGAAGAAAAGTTCCGCCTGCTCGCCGAGAACGCCCACGCCGCCATCGGCATCGTCCAGGGCGAGCGGTTCGTTTACGCCAACCGCTATTTTGCCCAGCTCAGTGGCTATAGCGTCGACGAACTCTTGACGCTCGACTTCCCGCAGCTCGTGCATCCCTCCTTCCGCCCGGCGATGCTCGACCGGGCCCGCCGCCGACAAAGCGGCCAGAGCGTGCCCACCAATTACGAGTTCCTGATGCTCACCAAGAACGGCGCGGCCCGCTGGATCGACTTCTCCTCGGCCCTTATGGACTACCGCGGCCAGCCGGCGATCATCGGCACCGGCTTTGACATTACCGAACGCAAGGCCGCCGAGGCCGCCTTGCGCGATAGCGAAACCCGGCTGCGGCTCCTGTGCGACACCGCCACGCGCCTGATCGCCGCCGAGCATCCCGAAGGGATCCTGGGCGACATTTTCGGGGCCGTGGCCCACTACCTCAACGCGGCGGTGTTCATCAATTACCTCGTCACGCCCGATCGCGCACGCCTGCACCTGAATGCCTGGGAGGGTCTGGACGCGGCCGCCGCCCAGGCGCTGGAATTCGCGGAATTCGGGCAATCGTATTGCGGCACCTGCGCCCTGGAGCGCCGGCGTATCAGTGTTCCCGAGGTCCAGACCTGCCGCGAACCCAAGGCGGCCCTGCTCCAGCCCCTGGGCATCCGCGTCTATGCGTGCTTCCCCTTGCTCGATCACGCGGTCCTCGGAACCATCGCCTTTGCCGCCCGCGACCGCGACCGGTTCACCGAGGAGCAGTTGGAGCTGATGCAGGTCGTGGCGGATCAGGTCAGCATGGCCCTGGTGCGCCAGCAGCTCAACGCAGAACTCCGGGCGCGGGCCACGGCCCTGGATCAGGCCGCCCGGGCCAAGGACCATTTCCTGGCCGTCCTGAGTCACGAACTGCGCAATCCGCTCACGCCGGTATTGGCGACCGTGGCACTGCTCCAGGAAGAGCCGTCGCTCAGCGCGGATATCTGCCAGCAACTGGCGGTCATTCACCGCAACGCCGAACTCGAAGCCCGGCTGATCGATGATCTGCTCGATGTCACCCGGCTGCAGCGCGGCAAGATGGAACTCCACCGGCAGGTGGTCGATCTCCGCCAGGTCATCACGCACGCCGTGGAGGTCTGCCAGCCCGATATCGCCGCCCGCGACCTCAACTTCCACTGGGATCCGGGGCCCCACCCCTGCCTGGTCTATGCCGATCCGGTACGCCTGCAGCAGGTCTTCTGGAACCTGCTCAAAAACGCCCTCAAGTTCACGCCCCATGGCCAGTACGTGGGGATCGACTTGCAGACTGGCGGCACCGCGGCCGAGCCTCAGGCCACCGGCCCGCCGACCGCTTGGGCGCTCGTCGCCGTCGAAGACGGCGGGGTCGGCATCGAGCCCGACGTGCTGCCGCGCATCTTCAACGCCTTCGAGCAGGGCGAAGCGGGGACCACCCGGCAATTCGGCGGGCTGGGACTGGGGCTGGCGATCTCCAAAGCAATCGTGGAAATGCACGGCGGGGCTATCGCGGCGGCCAGCCCCGGAAAAGGCCAGGGAGCACGCTTCACGGTCACCTTGCCGCTGTGGTCGAGGCCCGCGCCTCTGGCTCCGCCGGTGCCGGTCAATAGCCCGGTGCCCGCCGCCCCGCACCCCCTGCACATCCTGCTGGTGGAGGACCATGGCGATACCGCCCGGATCATGAGCCGGATCTTGCAGACAAAAGGCCATACGGTGCACGTGGCCGGCGATGTGGCCAGTGCCTTGGCACTGGCCGCAGCGCAACCCTTTGACTTGCTTCTGAGCGACCTGGGTTTGCCCGACGGCACCGGCCTGAACCTGATGGCCGAACTGCGCCGCCGGGGATCTACACTGCCCGGCATCGCTCTGAGCGGTTACGGCCAGGAGGAGGACATCCGCCGCAGCCAGGAAGCCGGTTTCCTGGCGCACCTGACCAAGCCCGTCGCCATCGAGGGTCTACTGGAAACCATCGCGACCCTCGCCCCGTAGGTGAGGGGCTGGCAAACGCCGGACGTTCTGCGTTGGACTCCGCTTAAGTTAAAACTGCCAACGCATCATCAAACCCACCACGTGCGCATCTCCCGGGCTGAAGTGGCCCTGCAAGTTCCCGGACAGCGGCGAAGTCGTCCGGTCGATCGCGGCATCGCCCAGATGAATAAGCGTGTAGGCCAGGCTCAGCGTGACATCATGGCTCAGCGCGTATTGCACCCCCACGCTAAACCGGTGCTGCGCGCCCACCGGGATATCGGGGGTGCGCCAGCGGTCGCTCACCGGCGAGGAATCGTAGGCATAGCCCGCCTGGAGCAGCCAGTCGCGGGTCAGGGTATAGCGGGTGCCCAACCCGGCGTGCCAGGTGTCCTGCCAGTGCCGCGGAAAATCAAAGGAGGTGGTATTGAGGCTGGCGGTCTCGCTGTTAAACGTACTCCAGTTGGTCCAGCCGGCATCGGCCAGCAGGGCCCACCGGGGCGTCAGCTCGTGATAGAGGCTCAGGTTGGCCCCCTGCGGGAGCGTGGCACGCAGGTGAAAATCCCCCGCGGCTGGGAGAACCGGGGCGGCATTCTTGGTCTGCACGCTCTGGTCGAGCGACAGATGTACCGGCGTGCGATAGGTCAGGCCCAGCCGCGTCTGGGGCGAAATTTCATAGAGCAGTCCGGCCCGGCCCCCCACGCCCCACATATCAACGTCCATCGGGAATTGCCCATCGGGCAGGTGCAGGAACGAGCGATTCACGGCGGCCTGCTGCCGGACGCGGGCGTTAAGCACGTCGAGCCCGGCTCCCAGGGACAGGCGATCCGTCAGCCGGTACGCGACCGCCGGACTCAAGTCCAAGGTCTGAAGTTCGATCCGTTGCACGAAATAGCGCCCCACCCAGTTGTTGTCGTAGTCCACGCTGATGCCAAACGGGCTGTTGACGGAAAAACCCAGGCGCCAACGATCGCCCAGGGGCACCGCCAGATACAACCCGGCCGTCGGCGTGATCGTGCCGGCGTTTCCCCCGCTATCGCCCGGTACGGTGCTGCCGGCACCGGGGTGAAAATGCCCGTCGACGGCAAATAGATCGCCGCCCACCACCAGTTCCGGCCGGTGCAGGCGGGTCAGGCCCGCCGGATTCAGATACGTGGTGCCCGCGGTATCGGCGGTGGCCGCCTGGCCCGCATAGGACTCGCCCTGGTTGGGCAACCCCACTTCATAGAGACCAAAGCCGCCCGCCTGCGCCCGGGCACTGCGCAAAGCAGCACCCAGGCAGATTCCCACCAGCAGCACAATGCACACGAACATCGTGCGTTGATGCTGCATCGTCGTACTCCTTCCACAGATTTGGTGCCCTGAAATGGTAGGTATGTCCCACGACCTGTGCGCTGCCGTGCCGTGGTTCACCACGGCATTCTAGGACGCCGCTGATCCCCAGTCGAGCGTGGAGCTACGCACCCGCCGTGCGCACCAATGCCGCGTCGGGCCTACCACCGGGCCAGAGCGTGAAACTCAGGCAGAACTGCCGGACGCGGCGGGACTGGTCAGGGGCGTATTGTAAGTACACGCCGATGACGCGCACCCCCGCACGGCGGAAGAACGGCGCGCTTCATCCTCCGGTCATTGCGAATTTGCAGGAAACCCCGCTCCCTTGACGCTTGCCGGTCGCCACCAGCATAATTTCGCGGGCCTAAAGATTCCGGGCAGTTGCGCGTTTTTCCCAACCTCAATCCGGGGGATAAAGATGAAGACTATGGTCATGTTGCTGAGCGTTACCGCACTGTTTCTGGGACATCTTCAGGCGCAGACGCAGCAGCGGGATGTGCCGTATAGTCCGAAACCCTGGCTGCCCACCATCTGGAAATCGGATCCCCCGGCCGGCTGCCCGTTTGAACAGTCAACTGCTATCGTGGGTGTCGCCTTCACCCGGAAGTACATGACCTATACCGACGCCGACACGTTCTATCCATCCTGGGCGGCCGATGACAACATGTACTGCGGCTGGACGGATGGGGAAATCGGCCTGGAGGCGGTGCAGTCCGGCGGCGGGGCCAAAGCCCGGGCCGGCATTGTCAAGATTGAAGGCGCGGACCCGATGAACCTCACGGTTACCTCGCTGGGCACGCTGGGCGCCTCGGCCTTGCCGTACCGCGGCCGCTACCCGTGCGCCAACCTGGTCCATGATGGCATCTGGTATTATGGAACGTATGGGGTTGATTTCGATACCTCCAAACCGGAATACGCGGAGATATATTCCTGGGCCATCTGCGGTCCGCTGCCCGGCTTTGCAATTTCCAAAGACTACGGCAAGACCTGGACCCCCTGTCCCCACGATCTGGACCATCCGCTCATGCCGGAATCCGGCAAGAACGGGAAGCAGGTCAAAATGGGCACCCCGCATTTTGTGGATTTCGGCAAGAACCTGCAGTATTCGCCCGATGGGATGGCCTACCTGGTGGGGGATGGCGCCATGGATAATGACCCGACCCCGCGGGTGGCCGGCAACAGCTGGATCGCCGCCGATGCCGTCTACCTGGCCCGGGTCAAACCTTCCGTCGAAAATATGAACGATATTTCCCAGTACCAGTTCTTCGCCGGTTTCGATGCCCATAAGGCGCCGATCTGGTCACGCGACTTTTCGCAGATCAAGCCGCTCCTGAACTGGGATGACCACATGGGCTGCACCACGATCACCTGGAATCCGGCGCTCAAGAAGTACATCATGTGCATCACCGACGGCTGGCCGGGCATGAAGGACATGAGCTCGTACCTGCTCGAGTCGGACCAGATCACCGGCCCCTACAAAATGATAACCTATATGAAAAATTTCGGCCGGCAGGCCTACTTCCTGCACCTGCCGTCAAAATTCCTCGGCGCCGACGGGCGGCGCGCCTGGCTGAGCTACTCGGCTAATTTCAACAGCGAGTATTTCTGCGACCGCACGCGGGCCGATCCGATCGGCAGCCGGTATGCCTGGAACTTGCAGGAAATCATGCTGCTCGATAAGGGCATGAAGAAGAATATCGAAGAGCTTCCGGCCGACCAGCTCGATCCGCTCAAGAGGAAGAGCAATATCGCACTGCGGGCGAAGGTTACGGCGTCATCATCCAACAAGAAATACCGGCTGTTTTCCGAGCTCAACGCATACTACGGCGAAGGCGCCGTTGATGGCATTGTGCCCCTCGAGGAAACCGCCGGGGCGGCGCAGAAGGATGCGGCCGAACTGCCGCCCTGGCTGATCAAGGACAACCAGCAGCCGCGCGTCAGCAGATTGAACGAATGGGTGAGCAACGGCGAGAAAGACACCGCCATGATCCGGCTGAGTTGGAACCAGCCCGAGAAGGTCACCCGGATCTGGCTGTTCGACCGGCCGAACCTCAAGGACCAGATCACCTCGGGCATGCTGGTTTTCAGCGATGGCACGACCATCCAGGTATCCGCTCTGCCGAATGATGCGCGCTCGTGCAAAGAAATATCCTTCCCGGCCAAGACGGTTACCTGGGTGGCTTTCTTCGTAACCGGCGTTTCGAAAACTACCGAAGATGTCGGCCTGGCGGAATTTGCCGTGTTCAACGATTAGCCTGCGGCGCCGTCATACACAAAAATCGTCGGTTACCGTTGCGGGGTCGAAGACGACTGCGGCCTTGATGTGCGGCGCGGCCGCCCACCAGGCGTTGCCGCCCAGCGAAAGTGCTGTCGAATATAGCCGGCGCTCGTGAGGGGCAAGCGCACCCGGTCGCCGGTGGGAGACGGGACGGTCTTGATTCCCAAATCCAAAAGCACAAATCCCTCGCTCATGTTTCCGCCAGCCGCAGTGCCGCGTTAATCAGCCCGATATGCGAGTAAGCCTGGGGGAAATTGCCCAGGGCCAGCGCGTGGATGGGGTCATACTCCTCGGCCATCAGGCCGGTGGGGCCGGCCAGGCGCACATATTGATCGAAGAGTTCCCGGGCCTCCTGGCGGCGCCCCAGCATGGCGTAGGCTTCAATGAGCCAGGTGGTGCAAATATTAAATCCGCCTTCGATGCCCGGCAGGCCGTCGTCATAGCGGTAGCGGTAGACGGTCGGTCCCTGGCGCAGTTCGCGTTCGACGGCCCGCACCGTCGAGGCATAGCGGGTGTCGTCCGGCGGCAGCAAGCCGCTCAGGCCCACCCACAGCGCCGCCGCGTCGATCTGGTCGCTGCCATAGCTGGCACAAAACGCCTGTTGGCGGTCATTCCAGCCATGGGCCAGCACATCATCGGCAATCACCTGCCGCAGCGCGGCCCACTCCGGCCGGCGGTAGCCCAGGAATTCGGCCACGTGCAGCGCGCTGTGCACCGTCTGCCAGCACATTACTTTGGAGTGCACGTGCAGCTTACGATGGCCGCGGATTTCCCAGATGCCATGATCCGCCTCGCGCCAGCGCTCGGCCACGGCCGCCACCATCGCCTGGCACAGCCGCCAGTGCTCGGGCGTCAGGGAAGCGCCTTGCTGGGCCAGCAGCGCAATAAGCTCGGCCACCGGCCCCAGCACGTCCAACTGCACCTGCTGCGCGGCGCCATTCCCGGTGCGCACCGGACGGCTGCCGCGATAGCCCGCCAGTTCGGCCAGCGTTCCCTCGGATCCCAGGTGGCCCCCGGTAACGGTGTAGACCGGGCGGATGAGCGCCTGGGGCGCAGCGCCTTCCACTATGCCCAAAATCCAATCCAGCAGTTTCATTGCCGGCCCGGCAGCGCCCAGGCGCAGCAGCGCCGCGGCCGCCATGGATGCATCCCGCGGCCAGCAGAAGCGATAATCCCAGTTCCGCACGCCACCGGCATGTTCCGGCAGGCTGGTGGTCGCCGCCGCGGCAATCGCGCCGGTGGGACCATAACACAGCGCCCGCAGCACCAGCGCGCTGCGCAATACCAACTCCGGGCACAGGCGCGGCAATTGCAGCGTGGCCGCCCAGGATGTCCAGAACCCGTCGGTTTGCGCCCGCCGCTGGCGCTCGGGCAGCACGGCCGGGGCCAGGCTCGCCGTGCCGCAGCGCAGTTCCAGAACCACCGGGCCGCCGCCGACATCCACTTCCGCCACCGCCGTCTCGTGGTTACCCTCCGGCGTGATGGTCCAGCGGATCCCCGGTGCCAGCAGCACACACGGATCCACGGTGCCATCGATGGTCAGCCCGCCCTCCGCCGGTCGCAGCCGCGTCTCCAGACCGCCGAAATCCAGCCGCGGCGCAAAGGTGATCCGCACCCGCCCGTGCCCCTCGATCACGCGCAGCAGGTCCGTGCGTCCGGCCCGCTGCAACGGCCGCCCGGCCGCGCAGTCCAGGTAATCGGTCACGCGCAGCGGTCCCCAGTCGCTCTGGAGCACAAAGCCGGACGCCGTATATTTCTGCGTGGCCCAGGCCCCATCGGCCGCGGGACCCACCGCAAAGTAACCCGCCGGCGGCCCGCCCACCAGCTCCGCGAACAGCGCCGCCGAATCAATGCGCGGCAGGCACAGCCAGGAAATCCGCCCTTCCGGACTCACCAGCGCACAGGTCCGCTGGTCCGACAGCAGCGCATAATGCTCGATCGGGATCGCCTGGTACCCGGCCAACCAGGCGGCCCGCTTTTCGGCCATATCCGCCAGCAGCCGCGCCACATCCAGCGTGGTGGCCACCCGGAAGCGCGCCACGGTCGCGCCCGGCCCCACCTTGATGCCTACGTCCGGACCGGTCAGGATCGCAAAGGCGTCCTCGTCGGTCACATCATCGCCGATGCAGACCACCACCGTCGCCCCGACGCGCTGCCGCAAGGCCGCCAGCGCCCGCCCCTTGTCCGTCTGCACCACGCTCAGTTCCACCACTTTCTTCCCGTGCCGCACATACACGTCCGGCGCGAGCCCCGCAAGCAGCGCGGACACCGCCGCCGCCGCCTGTTGCCCGTCGGCATTGCGATAGTGAAACGCCATGCTGGCCGGTTTGCGCTCCACGGCGCTGCCCGGCGTTTGCGCCGCAATCCGTTGGGCATCATCTTCCACGCGGCGCAGCAACTCCTGTCGCTCCGGGGCCAGCGGGTGCGAAAAACCCGCCTCAAACTCGCTGCCATGGCTGCCGATCAGGTGCGCCCGGTCCACATCCTTAAAGCGCCCGCCCAGGTCCGCCAGGGCCCGGCCGGAAATCACCGCGATGTGCGTCTGGGGCATGGCCGCCAGCGCCTGGAGCGCCACCATCGATTCCCGATGCGCCTCGGCCAGGGCCGGATCACTCACCAGCGGCGCCAGCGTCCCATCGTAGTCCGTCGCCACCAGCAATACCGCCGCCCGCGCCGCCTGGTCCAATCGGACCGCCAGATCCTCCACCCTTGTTTGTGTATCCACACTCACAATCTCACCCTCTCTTCCCCCTTCACCCCTTCACCCCTTCACCTCTTCACCTCTTCACCTCTTCACCTCTTCACCTCTTCCCCCGCCCCCGCCCCCACCCCCGCCAGCGCCGCATGCACCCCCGCCCCGCACACCC
>Ga0316217_10000926_pt1 | contig 39792 bp, 27 predicted proteins | sample 1anoAmetaG_FD_203633 | JGI IMG/M metagenome (GOLD analysis project Ga0316217, IMG submission 203633) | Freshwater microbial communities from Trout Bog Lake, Wisconsin, USA - 1anoA | ecosystem: Environmental > Aquatic > Freshwater > Lake > Hypolimnion/Profundal zone | place: USA: Wisconsin...
GCCATCGGGCCTTATTCGCAGGCCGTGCGCGCGGGCAACCTCGTCTTCACCGCCGGCCAGATTCCGCTGGACCCGGCAACCGGGCAGGTGGTCGCAGGCGGCATCGCCGAACAGACCGCCCGCGTACTGGAGAACCTGAAGGCCGTTCTGGAAGCGGCCGGATCGAGCCTCGCGCAGGTGGTAAAGACCACCGTGTTCCTGAAGGACTTCAACGACTTTGCGGCGATGAACGCGGTCTACGGGGCGTATCTGGGGCCGGAGGGCGTTGCGCCGCCGGCGCGCTCGACGGTGGAAGTGGCGCGTCTTCCCAAGGATGTGCTGGTGGAGATCGAAGTGGTCGCGGAGGTCTGAGACGCCCGACCGAAACCCGGTTTCCGTTGACCAGGAGGTCACCTTGAGCGATACTCCCGAAAAATTCGTACGCAGCGATGCCGAGTGGCGCACGGTTCTGACCCAGGAGCAGTATCAGGTGCTGCGCGGGAAGGGCACGGAGCGGCCGTTTACCGGCGCTCTTACGCAGAATCGCGCCACGGGCAACTACCATTGCGCCGGCTGCGGGGAACTGCTGTTCCAAAGCGATGCCAAGTTCGACTCCGGCTGCGGCTGGCCGAGCTTTACCCTGCCTGCCGACTCGAAGGCCGTGGAGGAGCACGAAGACCGCAGCCACGGGATGCGGCGTGTGGAGGTGACCTGCGCCCGTTGCGGCGGCCACCTGGGCCACGTCTTTCCCGACGGGCCTGGGCCGGCCGGGCTGCGCTATTGCATCAACTCGGCGTCGCTGACCTTCGAGAGGCAAAAGTAGGCTGGGTCGAGGAGCGTTCCCGGCGTGGGGCCCCGCGCGCGGGCGGAATGGACTACCATGTTCAGGTGACAAATCAAGCGACGCACGATCCCATTTTGCTCGTCCATGGCGGCGCCTGGGCCATTCCCGCCGACGCCAAAGCGGCCCACGAAGCCGGTGTGCGCAACGCCCTGGAAACGGGCTACAAGGTGCTTTCGCTGGGCGGTTCGGCCCTCGATGCGGTGGAAGCCGCGGTGAGCGTACTGGAAGACGATCCGACCTTCGACGCCGGACGGGGCAGCTTTCTCACCTCCGACGGGCGGGTGCAGTTGGACGCGCTGTTGATGGACGGCGGGCGGATGAAGGCCGGCGGGGTGGCCTGCGTCGAGCGGCTGCGCAATCCCATCCAGGCGGCGCGGCTGGTGCTGGAGAAGAGCCAGCACGTCTACTTTGTCGGCCAGGGCGCGGAGCAGTTTGCGGCCGCGCACGGCATGATGCTCATCGATAACTCCGAGCTGGTAATGGACCGTGAGCGCGAACGGCTGACCCTGGCTCAGGCGCGCGAGGCCGCTGGCCTCGAGGATCTGACTTTTTCCGGCGTTCACCTGCACGACGACAAGGGCCCGGAGACCGCGTTTCCGCATAGGGACGATTCTTCGCCGGCCACCGATGTCGAGGACCCCACGAAGTGGTCGCACGACACGGTGGGCGCGGTGGCGCGGGACTTCCGCGGCAACCTGGCCGCGGCTACTTCGACCGGCGGCACGCTGAACAAGACGCCGGGGCGGGTGGGCGATTCGTCGCTGATTGGGTGCGGCTGCTATGCGGACAATCTGTCGGCCGCGGTTTCGCTGACCGGCTGGGGCGAGCCGATCATGAAGCTGGTGCTGGGCAAGTGGGCCACCGACCGCGTGGCCAACGGCACCGCGCCGGAGATCGCCGCGAAAGAGGCAATCTCGTATCTCTACAACCGGCTGGGCGGGCACGGCGGCATCATTTTGCTGGGGCCGGACGGACGGTTTGGGCTGGCGCACAACACCCCGGCCATGGCCTGGGGGCTGGCTACGCCGAGCGGGATGCAGACCGGGCTGACGGTCTAGGTGAATATGCTCGTTCTTGCCTCCGCATCGCCACGCCGCAGGGAGTTGCTTACCCAAGCCGGTTTCTCGTTCGAGGTCCAACCCGCGCACATTCCCGAGGAGCCGCTTGCGGACGAAGACCCCATTGCCTATGTGACCCGGCTGGCGCGGGAGAAGGCGCGGGCGGTTTTCGACCAGATTGCTGCCGAGCGCGGGGACGTTGCCGATCTGGCGGTTCTGGGCGCGGATACCACCGTGACGCTCGACGAGCACATTCTGGGCAAGCCGGAAGACGCGGCCGACGCGGCGCGCATGTTGCGCATGCTTTCGGGGCGGACGCATCGCGTGATTACCGGCGTGGCGGTGGTGACGGCGGAGCGGACAGTGGCCGCCGCGGAGGTGACCGCGGTGCGCTTTCTCAACTTGCGGAACGAGGAGATCGCCGCCTACATCGCCAGCGGCGAGCCGATGGACAAGGCGGGAGCCTACGGCATCCAGGGCTACGCGGCGCGGTGGATTCCGCGGGTCGAGGGCTGCTACTTCAACGTGATGGGGCTGCCCATTGCACTGGTGGTCAAGATGTTGGAGAGCCGGTAGCGGTTGGCTTTGCTGGAGATGGGCTGGTTGAGAGTGTCGGTTTCCCCCCCTGGCTTCCTGGAAACGGACTGACCGAGAGTGTCGGTTTCCCACCCATCTCGCAAAGGACGCGAGATGGATGGGGCACGGGACATTTTGGTTTTCCAGCTTGGCAGACAGATGACAGCTAACAGCTAACAGCTAGAAGCTAAAAGCCGCCTTTGCGCCGGTGTATTTGACTGTGGCTTCGGCCTTGGCGGTTTCGCCGATGCCTACGCCGTGGTCCTTGCCGACCAGTACGATGCGGAAGGTGCGTTGGGCGAGCATTCCGGGGAAGCTGCCCTGGCGCGCGCCCAGGGTGAGCGTGCGGGCAGCGTCGTCCCAGTGCAGGGCGATGGTCGAGTACGCACCCTTCTCGTAGCGGTAGCTGTCGTTTTCGTCCTCGTAAAGCGTGAAGTCGCCGTCCGCGCCGGGATAGATGCGCAGTTCGATGGGGTCGGCGGGCTTTTCGGTGGTCCACTCCATCGCCGGGCCCATGGGGACGATCGATCCGGCACGGACGAAGAGCGGCAGTTTGTTGAGGGGCGCGTCGGCCTGGATGCGCCGACCGCCCTGCTGCTTTTCGCCGGTCCAGAAGTCGTACCAGGCGGCTTGCGGCAGGTAGACGGTGCGGCTGGTTGCGCCTTGTGTGGTTACCGGGCTCACCAGGATAGCCGGTCCGAAGAGATACTCGTCGCCGGTGTTCTGCGCCTCGACGTCGGTACGCCAATCCATGACCAGCGGGCGCATCAGCGTGCCGTGCTGGCTGGTGACCTGCCAGGCCTGCGAATAGATGTAGGGCATCAGCCGGTAGCGCAGCGTGTCGTAGTCCACCAGGATCTTCTCGGCTTCTGGGCCGTAAGACCACAACTCGTTCTCGCTGGGGTTGCGCGTGCCGTGGACGCGGAAGATGGGCGAGAATGCGCCGAACTGGAACCAGCGGACGAACAGCTCGCGGAACTTGGGGTTGGCGAGGTCGCCGCCGGAGATGAAGCCGCCGATGTCGGTGGTCCAGTAGGGCATTCCGGAGATGGCGTAGTTGAGCCCGGCGGGAATCTGCCGCTGGAAGGTCACCCAATCCGAAAGCACGTCGCCCGACCAGGCGGTGACCCCGTAGCGCTGCGAACCGGCATAGGCGGAACGGGAGAGGATGAAGACCCGCTTCTCGTCCGAAGCCGCCCGCTGGCCGTCGGAGACGCCGCCGGAGTGGAAGAGCGGGTAGATGTTGGCATAGCGCGCGCCGGAGCCGATGGCCAGCCTATTGACGGTGAGGATGTTGTCTTCGCGGCCCTCGGTCTCCGGTTCGTCGGTGTCCAGCCACCAGGCGTCTACGCCCTTACTGAAGAGCGCCGCGTTGGCGTTGGCCCAGTATTGCTTGCGCGCCGCGGGGTTGGTGGCATCGTAGAGCGCCTGCCCCAGCGGATGGAAGCTCACCGACTTGGTCTTGTCGACGAACCAGCCCTTCTTGTCGAACTCGTCGTAGGTGGGCGCGCCGGGCCGGAAGTACGGCCAGATGGAGACCATCAGGTGAAAGTGCTGGTTATGCAGCGTGTCGATGAGGCCCTGCGGGTCGGGGTAGCTGGGGTTCCACTTCATCTCGCCCATGGTGATCCACCAGAACCAGTCCTGCACGATGTTGTCCACTGGGATGTGGCGCTGGCGGTAACCGGCGGCGACGGTCTCCAGTTCCTTCTGCGATTCGTACTTGTTCTTGCACTGCCAGAAGCCGTAGGCCCAGCGGCCGAAGAGGGGAACCTCGCCGGTCAATTCGCGATAGCGGGCGACGATCTGGTCGGGCTCGGGACCGTAGACGAAGTAGTAGTCGATGCGGTCGGCCACTTCCGCGCTGAGATAGAGCGCGTGGACAAAACGGTTGTTCATGCGGCTGCGCGAGGGGTTGTTCCAGAAGATGCCGAAGCCGTTGGTCGAAACCAGCAGCGGTATGGCGATGTTGGTGTTCTCCTGCGACAAGTCCACCGTTTCGCCGCGATAGTTCCATACTCCGGCTTGGTGCTGACCGAGCCCGTAAAGGCCTTCATGCGAGCCGTAATTCCCGAAGGAGACCTCCGCATGGAAGGTCTTCTCGCCGTTGACTTCGACCGGACGCAGGGAGCGGTAGCTGTCGGTGGCCAGCATCCGGCCGCGCATGGCTTGCCCGGTCGATCCCGGCCCGGTGGCGCCGGCCGCGGTCATCCCCGAGTCTTCGACAAACTGCAACGCGCCGGTCTCCCGTTCGACGATTGCCTCGATCTTGGCGGTCGAAAGAGTGATGGTCTTGTCGTCGGCACGGATTTCGAACGCGGTTGCGGGCCAGTCCTTCTTGACGACGACCCCATCGGAGGCGCGTTCCGGGGCGGCGGGGCCGAGCGGCGCATAGGTCACGTGCAGCAGGTCGGCGGCGTTCACGGCGATCCGCAGCACGCCGTCCTTCTGCCGGATTTCGAGGCCATCGGCGCGCTTCTCGAAGCTCAGCACGGGGTTGGGGGTATTCCACTGCGCCCGCGCGCCCTCCGGCGCAAAGGCCGCCATCCCCAACGCCAGACAAACGCACGCAAAAACGCCTCGGCTCATCGCAGAAACTCCTCGGTCAATCGGTTTACTAGCCTGAAACAGTGTACGCCGGGGGGTGCGGTTTTCGTTCACCGCCTGAAAACGAGTGTCCAAAGGCGGAAATTTATTTCGGAAGTTTGCATTCCGAACCGCAGGTCCTTCGACTGCGTTTGGCGCAAGAGACGCGCCAAACTCCGCTCAGGATGACAGCGTATTTGTTGAGCGAACTCTTGCCTTGGGACACTAGAGCCCGTGGCCCGAGTCGGGATTGTCGAAGCGCGTGAAGCGGGAGATGAAGTTCAGGTGCACCGTGCCGGTGGGGCCGTTACGCTGCTTGGCCAGGATGATCTCCGATTTGGCCTTGTCTTCCTGGGTCATCTCCTCGTCGCGGTTGTAGTAGGCTTCGCGGTGGATGAAGGCCACCACGTCGGCGTCCTGCTCGATCGAGCCCGACTCGCGCAAATCGCTGAGCAAAGGGCGCTTGTCGTCGCCGCGGCGTTCGCTGGCGCGGGAGAGCTGGGAGAGGGCCACCACCGGCACGTCGAGCTCCTTGGAGAGCGCCTTGAGCCCGCGGGAGATGGCCGAGACCTCCTGGGTGCGGTTCTCGTAGCCCTTCTTGCCGGAGGGCAGGGTGGCGCTCATCAGTTGCAGGTAGTCGATCACGATCAGGTCCAAGCCGTTGTAGGTCTGCTTGAGCCGGCGCGCCTTGGCTCGCATTTCGCTCAGCGAGATGCCCGCCGTATCGTCGATGAAGAGATGCGACTCGACCAGTTCGCCGAGGGCTTTTTGCAGCTTGCCGTGGTCTTCCTTGGCGATGAAGCCGGTTTGCAGGTTGCGCTGATCGACCCAGGCCTGGGAGGCGAGCATACGGCGCAGGAGCGACTCCTTGCTCATTTCCAGGCTGAAAACGGCCACGATGGCTTTGTGGTTAATAGCTGCGTTTTGCGCCATATTGATGGCGAAGGCGGTCTTGCCCATCGAAGGACGGGCGGCAATAATGATGAGCTCGCCCTTTTGCAGGCCGCTGGTCATGCGGTCCAGCTCGGTGAAGTCGGTGGCCAGGCCGGTGACTTCGCGGCTCTGCTTGTATAAGTTGTCAATCGAGCCGAAGGAGTTCTGGACAATCTGGTGCAGGCTCTGGAAGCCGCCGGAGATGCCCTTCTCGGTGACCTCCATGAGTTGTGCTTCGGCGGAGCCCAGGACATCGAGGGCGCTCTCGCCCTGGTCGGCGGCGCGGGCAATGGCCATGGAGCAGATGGCCATCAGCTTGCGCAGCAGGCTCTTGTCCTTGACGATGCGGATGTACTCCTCGATCACCGGGCGGCGGGGCAGACCCTCGGTGAGCGACGCCAGGTAGGCCACGCCGCCCACCGCCTCGATCTCCTTGTTGCGGGAGAGTTCGTTGGCCAGGGTGACGATGTCCACGGCCCGCTGGGCATCCATCAACTCGCTGATTCTGGTGAAGATGCGGCGATGCGAGTCGAGGGAGAAATCGTCGGCGGTGATCTTCTCGGCGGCCTCGGAGTGGGCCGCATTGTCGAGCAGGATCGCGCCCAGGATGGTTTTTTCGGCGTCTATATTGGCCGGCAGACCGGCGTCGAGGGCGAGATTTGGAAGGGAAGCCATATCCAACGAGTCTAGGCCGAAGGGCGGATTTTCGAGAAGAAAGGATAAGTAGGAAATCGCGGAAAAGTGGGCGTGAATCGCGAGGCGGGAGGGGGCTTGCTAGGCAATTAGATGGAGCGTTTGCGAGCCGTAGTGCACGGCGTCCACAACCAGATGGCGATCGAAGGTTGCCAGCATTCCGCCGTGGGCGCTGGCCAGGGCCAGCAGGTAGGTATCGGTGACCTGACTTGAATCGAGCAGCCGCCCGCAGTCGACGAGCCGGTCGTCGAAGAGGGAGATGTCGTCCTGCCAGAACTCGTGACCGCCGAGAGAGCGCAGGATTGCGATCATTTCCGCGACTGCGGCTGGAGTCCCTGGCGAATTGGGGTAGCGGGGATGGCCGACGATGCGCAGAACACCGTTCTCAGTCAAAGGGCAGGTAGCCCATGCGTCGCTGCCGGATGCGGCGAACCAGTCATGCGCTTTGTCGTGCTGAACATGGGTCGGGTCGATCAGGGCGATCAGGACGTTCACATCCAGCAAATAGCGAGTCACTGCAGTTCATCCTGGAGTTCGCGCACCAACTCCGAGGTCACCCTCTGGGAGCCCGGATGCACTGTAAGCAAAGGCACGCCATTGCGGGTGCGGGCAACAGACGGAGCGGGCCGCATGGCTTGTCGGACAAGAGAGGAGATCACTTCGCCCAGGCTCTTGCGCTGGGTGGCCGCCATTTCCTTGGCGGCAGCGAGCACGTCGTCGTCGATGGCAAGGGTGGTGCGCATGGCCCCTCCAATGAAACATCACGCATCAAGCATCGCGCATCGCATGCCGTTAGTCAAGCGAATCTCCCCCGTTATGGCGAAAATGCCGCCATGGATGCCAGCATCGCGGGACCGGGGGCACCCTCATTCAGGATGGGACAGAACACCAAGTCCGGGGCCACCCGCCGTGTCGTCCCATCGACAGAGGAGGATTATTCCCAGGGATTGATGACGCGGACTCCGGTGGGCTCAAAATGCCTTGCATTCCACGTGGCGACCGCAAAGCCCCGCGCGGCGGCGCAGGCTGCGATATAGGCATCGGGGGCGACAGCCGGTTTGCCAGCCTGTTCGCAGCGCGCCGCAATCTCCGCCAATTTGTCCGAGGCCGCAATATCGAAATCGAGCGTGCGGCCTTTGAACAGAGCGAGCACCTGTTCGATTTGCGCGGCAAGGGCGCTTTTGCGCTTTCCGTCGGGCAGCTTCAGCACGCCAAATCGGAGTTCGACGCGGCTGATGGTGGTGATGAAGAGAGTTTCCTCGGCCTGATTGTCCAGCCATGCCATGACTTTAGGTTCCGGCATGGATTTGAGCGGCTCGGAGATGACATTGGTATCGAGGACAATCACGCCAAATCCGCTCCCTGAATCTCACTCCGTTGCCGAGAGACGTCCAATTCATCCATGCCCCCGACCTCGCAGGCGATACGGTGAATCTCGGACCCGATCTTGAGGCGGCTGGCAGGCCTGACGGCTTCTTCAAGGATGAAGCGGACCTCGGCTTCGGTGGAGCGGCCATGCCGGGCGGCGCGCATACGCAAGGCCCGATGGGTCTCTTCGGAGAGTTTGCGGACGGTCAAGCCGGGCATGATCTCACCTCTACAGCATCGAAGGCAATGATCTCATAAACTAAAATGTGATGTCAATCTACCGCCAATCGTCGCATCTTTGGTCAGACCTGCGCCACCCCGCCCGCTCATCGCGATAAAACTGCGATGAACGGGGCACAGGTTTCCATGTCGATGGTGATTCCTCGCGGCTGATGAGCGGGCCACCTGCCCCTCGCCGCCAGAGGAAAAGAGCCGGTCATCGATGCCGTTTGCGCACATCGTGACGGAGCAGACGGTGCCCGGCGTGGGTCGGGAGACCCACGCTACAGCCGGCCAGGAGGCCGGCGCTACGAATTCCTTGATGCGCCTAGTTGGAAATGCGGGATAGTCACCCCTTGGTGTGATGACCGGAATCTGGGGCGCAAGGAAAAGGCGCGGCCGAAGCCGCGCCTTTTCTGTGCGATACGCTTGCCGATTCTATGCTTGGGCCGGAGCGTCCGTCTCCTGCTTGCCGCTTTGCAGCAGCCTGCGCAGAATTACGTAGAGCACGGGGATGAAGAACAGGTTGAGCACCGTGGAGAGCAACATGCCGCCCACGATGGTGGTGCCCACCGAACGCCTTCCCAAAGCGCCCGCGCCGGTGGCGAAGACCAGCGGCAGGATGCCCAGAATGAAGGCAAACGAGGTCATCAGGATGGGCCGCAGTCTCAATTCAGCCGCCTCGATGGCCGCTTCGGCGATGGACCGCCCCTTGCGGCGCAGTTGCTCGGCGAACTCGACGATCAGAATGGCGTTCTTGGCCGAGAGGCCGATCAGCATCACCAATCCAATCTGACAATACACATCGTTGGAGTAGCCGCGCGCGGCCACCAGCCCCAGCGCTCCCAGCACGGCCATGGGCACGGCCAGCAGGATGATGAAGGGCAGCGCGAAGCTCTCGTACTGCGCCGACAGGGTGAGGTAGACGACCAGCAGGCCCAGTCCGAAGATGAGCAGCGCCTTGCCGCTGGATTCGATCTCGTCCAGCGTCAAGCCGGTCCATTGGAAGGCCATGCCGGGCATCATGGTCTTCTTGGCCAGATCCTCCATCGCCGCCAGACCCTGGCCGGAGCTGTAGCCCCGCGCCGGGGAGCCGTCGATCTCCACCGCGCGGAAGAGGTTGTAGTGGGTGATGACCGGCGGGCCGGCGCTCTCGGTGACGCGCACCACGTTGTCCAGGGGAACCATCATGCCCGCATCGGAGCGGACGTAGTAGTTGTGCAGATCGCGGGCCGACATGCGGAAGGCCTGATCGGCCTGCACAAAGACCCGGTAGGTGCGGTTGTTGTAGTCGAAGTCGTTGATGTACTCCGAACCCATGAAGACAGAGAGCGTGTTGGTGATCTGGGAGAGGGAAATCCCCATGGTTTTGGCTTTTTCGCGATCGATGGTGACCAGCACCTGGGGATCGTTGGCCGAGAAGGTGGTCAGAAGTCCGGTCAGGTCCTTGCGGGCGCGGCTGGCGCCGACAATCTGGTGGGCGACGCGGTCCAGGTCGGCGAGGGTATTGCCGCCCTGATCCTGAAGCATGAACTGGAAGCCGCCGTAGCTGCCCACGCCTTGCACGGCGGGCGGCTCGAACATGGCCACCAGGCCGCCGTTGGGCGCGAACATGAGCATTTGCAGCTTGGGCGACAGGCGGGCCACGATGTCCGCGGTGGAGTGGCCTTTGCCGCGGCGCTGGTCCGAAGGGGTGGTGGAGATAAACATCATGCCGGCGTTGGAAGAGCCGCCGGCCATGCTGAAGCCCATCACCGAGAAAGCTCCGGCGATATCCGGATCCTGGCCGATCATGGCTTCGGCCCGGTCTGCCAGGCTGGTGGTGTAAGAGAGAGAAGACCCCGGCGGGGCCTGCACGATGACCATCAGGAAGCTCTGATCTTCCTGGGGAATGAAGCCGGTGGGGACGTGCTGGTAGGTCCAGACCGTGGCGCCCAGGCCGGCAAAGAAGAGCAGCAGCAGCAGGTAGCGCAATTGCAGCGCGACATGGATGGACTTGGCATAGCTGCTGGCCAGCCAGGTAATGGACGCATCGGCGCCGTGAATGAAGGCGGCAAAGGCGCGCGACAGCGGGCGGATGTGCAGGAAGTCCAACTGGTGGGGGCGATCCTCTTCGCCGCGCAGGAACAGGGCCGACAGGGCCGGGGAGAGGGTGAGCGCGTTGAAGGCCGAGATGGCGATGGCGAAGGCGATGGTCAGCGAGAACTGGCGGTAGAGGATGCCGGTGGTGCCGGGGAAAAAGGAGACCGGCACGAAGACGGCAATCAGCACCAGGGAGGTGGCGATGACCGCGCTGGTGACCTCGCCCATGGCCCGCGAGGTGGCCTCGTGCGGATCGGAGTGCTCCATGGCGATGTGCCGCTGCACGTTCTCGATGACCACGATGGCGTCGTCGACCACCAGTCCGGTGGCCAGGGTGATGCCGAAGAGCGTCAGCGAGTTGATGGAGAAGCCGAAGAGCTTGATGAAAGCGAAGGTGCCGATGAGCGAAACCGGAATGGTGACCGCGGGAATGATGGTGGCGCGCCAATCCAGCAGGAAGAGGAAGATGACGCCGATGACAATGATGACGGCGATGCCCAGGGTCTGGATGACCTCGCGGATCGAGTCGCCGACCACCGTGGTGGCGTCGAAGGCGATGGCGTACTTCAGCCCAGGGGGAAAGCTCTTGGAAAGCTCGGCGAGCGCGGCCTTGGCCTTGGCGTCCACTTCGAGGGCGTTGGCGTTGGAAAGCTGCATGACGCCGATGCCCATGGCGTCGCGGCCGGCGTACTTGAGCGAGGTGCTGTAGTCTTCCGCGCCCACCACCGAGTGGCCCACATCCTTCAGCAGCACCAGGCCGTTGGGGGAGTTCTTGACGATGATCTTGTCGAACTCGTCGGGGCCGGTGAGGCGGCCGACGACACGCACCGGGATTTGGAAGCCCTGCCTGGTGTCCGCGGGCGGCTGGCCGAGCTGGCCGGCGGGGATTTCCACGTTCTGCTCGACCAGGGCGTTGATCACGTCGGTCGCGGTGAGGCTGTGTGCGGCCAGGCGGACGGGATCGAGCCAGACGCGCATGGCGTACTTGCGCTCGCCGAAGATCATCACGTCGCCCACGCCGGGCACGCGCTTCAGGGCGTCCTTGACGTAGACGTCGAGGTAATTGGAGATGAACTCCGGCGAGTAGCGCCCATCCAGGGTGTAGAAGCCGGCGCCCATGACGAAGTTGCTGTTGGCCTTGGTGATGCTGATGCCGGTGGCGTTGACCGCCGAGGGCAGGCGGCCCTGGGCGCTGGCCACGCGATTCTGCACGTCCACCGCCGCGATGTCCAGGTCGTAGCCGGTCTGGAAGGTCGTGGTGACTTCGCTGGTTCCGCTGTTGGTGCTGGAGGAGGAGATGTAGCGCATCCCCTCGACGCCGTTGATGGCCTCTTCCAGCGGAATGGTCACTGCCTTTTCCACCGTGTCCGCGTTGGCGCCCACGTAGTTGGTGGCAACGGAAACCTGGGGCGGGGCCAGCGTGGGATACATGGCGATGGGCAGATTGGGAATGCAGATCGCCCCGGCAAGAATAATCAGCAGCGCGCAAACCGTCGCAAATACAGGCCGGCGAATGAAGAAATCGACAAACAAGGGATGCCTTCCTTTTCGGCCGGGGCGGGCGCCCTAGGCCGGATGCAAGAAAAAAGCTGGGCATCCCCTGCTTGGCGGGCGGATGCGTGTGCGCCAAGCAGGGGAGCCGTGGAACCGAGAGGGGCCGAATCAAGCAGGGCGACGCCGGAGTTAGCCGCCGATCGGCATGACCGGCATATCGTTCACCAGGAACTGCGTGCTGGACACAATGACCTTGTCTCCGGTATTCAGCCCGGAGGTGACGGAGTAAGAATTTCCCACCGTGTCGCCCAGGGTGACCGCTGTCTGATGCGCCAAAACCATCCCGCCCTGCGGACGGGCTACAAACACAAACGCTTGCCCGCCCTGGCGGGAGATGGCCAGTACGGGGATCACGGCCATGGGCGTCCGGCTCCAGATCACCCGCGCTTTGACGATCTGCGCATTGCGCAGCGCCTCGGAAGTGGCATGGACCGGGGCCTTCACCAGAATCCCCTGGAGCGTGCTGTCTACCTGCGCGGACAAGAAGCTGATCTTCGTTGTCTCCAGCACCTTGCCGTTGTTGTCGGTCAGCTCCACATCCAGCCCGGGCTTTATCTGCGTCGAGCGCTCGGTGGGGATGTAGATATAGGCTTCCAGATCCTTGCCTTCATCCACGGTGGTCAGCATGGTGGAAGGGGCAACGTAGTCGCCCACATGGACGGGAATGTCGCCCACCACGCCCTCGAACGGGGCGCGGATGGTGTAGTAGGCCAGTTGCTCTTCCTGGGTCTTGCGCAGGGCCACCGCCGACTCGTAATCCGCCTTGGTGTTGTCGAACGCCTGTTGCGCCTGCTCGAAGACGTCGCGGCTGACGATGCCCGCCTCGAAGAGCTTGCGCTGGCGCTCGAACTGCGCGACGTTGTAGTCGTAGAGCGCCTTCTTCTGCCGCTCGGTGGCGCGCTGCGACTCGACCGTGGCCACCTGGTGCTGCGGATCGATGCTCATCATCGCCTGGCCCGCGCGGACATGGTCGCCCGACTTGACGACGATCGCGGTCAGGCGGCCGTCCACCTGGGGTTGCAGCGTGGCCGAGCGGCGCGACTTGATGGTAGCCACGTACTCGCTGCTCTGCGCCACAGGAGCCAGGGTTACGGCCACCGTTTGCACGGGCATGGCCTGCATTCCTGCCGCCGCTGGAGCAGCCGGCTTCTTCTGGCAGCCTGTCGCCGCCAACCCCGCCAAAACAACACTCACCACAAGCACACTGCGTTTCAAAGCGCTATTCCTCACTTGATCTTTCTTCTGTCCAGCCTCGTTCAGCCCGTGGTTCCGGGCCCGAGGCCGAGTTTTTGCCGGATTTGGTGCGACGCCGGCCGACAAACCTGCCGCGCCATACTGCGGCTTTTGGTGCTGTCGCCGATCTCTGCCTGAGGGCGCACCGCCAAGCGGCGGAGAACCAACAAAATGATGCCTCGTTACAATGACGGTTCGAGGGGCGTCATTGACGCAAAAAAACGAACCTCGAGCTGCTTCGCTCCGGCGGCTTCCCCGCGGAAAGCGATCCGCGGCGTTCGACCGTGCGCCAAACGTGCCTTCTGGGGCGAATACGCGGTCCGCCTCCGCAGCCAGCTTTTCTCGACGCCTGACTTGCCAGGTCCCCTGAACCTAGAAGGATAACGCACGGCGATCGCCGGGATGATGGGCCCATTCCGCACCAAGCCGCCGATTGAAGGGGCGCCGGGGCATTTCTCGGTCCATTCCGCTGAACGGGCCTCCTGGGAGGCGCTTCTCCGCCGGCCCGCGCCCCCTCGCCGCCCGAGGCGCTTTTCAGCAGAGTTGACCCCCACCCTGGGAGTTGCTAAACTAAATCTGCGGGGTGGAGCAGCCCGGTAGCTCGTTGGGCTCATAACCCAAAGGTCGCTGGTTCAAATCCAGCCCCCGCAACCAAGAAACTTCAGATTCCAGACGGCCTCCGTGAGTGAATCGGAGGCTGTTTTCACGTTGGAAGGAAATCCGGACCAATCTCAGGTAGAGAGTTCCTTGTAAAGAACTTTCCAGCATTGTCCGTGCCGCCACGCGGTACACGCGGTTGTCCGGGATCGGGACGATTCGTTGGGAATGGCCAGGGCCGCAACTGTAGCGCCGTGCGCCTGCATCGACAGTTCTGGATCTGCGTGCCGAGCGAGGCCTGGGCGCGGAGCGATCCGCGCCCAGGAGCCCGGGGACGAAGGACAAAGCTGGCAGAGGGATTTCTTCCGTTGCATTGGCGGGAAATCCTTCTCATGCCGCTCGGCGCTGGAAATGGCGATCGACACCGGCCGCCAAACAGATGGCGGTTCTAGAAATCGATTCACTCGACAAGGGGAACCCCGCGATTCTGGCGGGGCGGCACAGGCGTTGTTTGACATTTGCGGGAATCGCTCACGGAGAGTGCGGTTCCATGCCTTTGGCAAGCGCGCGCGAGGGAGGCTTTCGGTCATGCCGCGCCGTTTCTTGTACGGGATTCCAAGTGCATCTTTGTTTGCGGCTACCTAGGCGCCGAAGCGCGGGGCGAGGAACTGCTGCGCCTGCGGTGCGATGGAAATCGGGCGGTGGCTGGGAAGCAAAGTGCATCGATGCGATCGCTGTGACTGAGCCGGCGAGGAGCGGCCGCCGGACAAGGGCCCGAAGGTATACTGGCTCGTGCCTGTGAATCCAGGGTGGGAATGCAGACGAATCGAGGATAGCGATTCTCATTGGGCCCTGGCTCCGGTGCTTGGACGGCTGACCCAGAACATGGGGAACGGTCTTGTCCAACGGCTTTTGACGGTGAGTTAAAGCGGAGGAAGATTATGCCTGTTCGGAACCCATGGTTCTGTCTCCTGGCCGGAGCGCTTGTAACATGCGCCTCGTCTCTGCCGGTTGCAGCCCAGTCCAGCCCGGCGTTGCCGGCGGCGGCATCGACCGAAAGCGCCGGCGGATACAATCTGCCGCCGAAGAACATTCTAGATGTGATGCGCGCGCCCCTGGCGCCATCGCCCCTGGTGAGTCCGACCATGGACGCGATTCTGCTGGTCTCGTGGCAGGAGTATCCGTCCATTTCACGCGTAGCCACTCCCTTCCTGCGTCTTGCGGGGGTGCGGGTGGAGCCGAAGAACCACAGCAAGCACGACACGCCGGGCGGATACGGGATTACCCCATGCGCCACCGAGTTTGCCCTGGTGCACATCCCCGACGGCGCGCGGACGGCGATCGACCTTCCCGAGGGGGCGTGTCCCGGTGCGCCGGTCTGGTCCGCCGACGGAAAACAGTTTGCGTTTGCGAACATCGCCTCCGAAGCGGTCGAACTCTGGATCGGCGACGGACGGAGCGGCAAGATCCACCGGGTGGCTGGAGCGCGTCTCAATCCGATGTTTGGCGACGCGATGCAGTGGATGCCCGACCAGAAGACGCTGCTGGTGAAGCTGACGCCGGAAGGGATGGGCGCGCCGCCTCCGGAGCCGATTGTGCCCAATGGCCCGAGCATCCAGGAGACGGACGGCAAGAGCGGCCAAAGCAGCACCTATGAAAACCGCGACACCCTCGGCAGCCGGCACGACGAGGACGTCTTCGACTACTTTGCTGTTTCGCAATTGGCTTTGGTGGATGCGTCCACCGATGCCATCGCGCGCTTCGGAAAACCGGCGAACTACGAGTCGCTCAGTCCCGCGCCGGATGGGAAGCACCTGCTGGTGACGGCGATTCACAAGCCATATTCCTACGTGACCACCTACGATCGCTTCCCAAAGGAAGTTGAAGTCTGGGATGTGTCGGAGCCGGCGCAGGTGCAGGTGCACACCGTGGCCTCGCTTCCTCTGGCGGATCGCGTGCCGATCCACGGGGTTCCAACGGGACCGCGGGATTTCGACTGGCGCGCCACCGAACCGGCGACGCTGGTTTGGGCGGAGGCTCTGGACGGCGGCGATTGGAACACGAGCGTTCCGGCTCGCGACAAGATCGTGCTGCAAAAGGCGCCGTTCACCGCGCCCGCCGTGGAGATCGCGCGCACCGTGCAGCGTTACCGCGGCTTCCAGTGGGGCAGCCAGCAGGACACGGCCCTTCTGAGCGAGTGGGACAACAACCGGCACTGGTGGCGCAGCTCGCTCGTCGATATCGACTACCCGCAGCGCAAGCCGCGCACGATTTTCGATCTTTCTTCCGATGAGCATTATGCCAATCCCGGAAGCCCCGCGATGCGCCAGCTTGCGAACGGAGTCTGGGTCATGCGTCAGGACGGGAATTCGATCTATCTTGCGGGAACCGGATCGTCGCCCGACGGCGACCGGCCGTTCCTCGATCGGTTCAACCTGGAGACGCTGAAGCCCGAGCGGTTGTTTCGCAGCGACAAGTCATCCTACGAGCGATTTCTCTCCTTCAACGGGCCGGATGCGCGGTCGTTTCTCACCTGGCATCAATCGCCCATCGATCCGCCGAACGCATTTTTGCGCACGCTGGGAAGATCGCTCGATGCGCCTGCGGGCGAAGCCGTCTTTGCGTCCACCAGCGTCGCGGTCACGCACATTCCCGATCCGACGCCCGAAGTGCGAGCGATCAAGAAGCAGTTGGTCAAGTACAAGCGGGCCGACGGGCTGGACCTGTCGTTCACGCTGTACACGCCGCCCGGCTACAAGGAAGGCACGCGCGTTCCCACCATTCTCTATGCCTATCCGCTGGACTATGCCGACCCCTCGAAGGCCGGGCAGGTGACCGGCTCGCAGGAGACCTTCACGCGGCTCTACGAATACCGGCTGTTGCTGCTTGCGGGCTATGCGATCGTCGACAACGCATCGTTTCCCATCGTCGGCGATCCGAAGAAGGCGTACGACACGTATCTGGAGCAACTGGTGGCCGACGCAAAGGCGGCGGTGGACAAGGCTGTAGAGCTAGGCGTCGCGGACCCCGATCGCATCGGCGTGACCGGGCACAGCCACGGCGCCCTGATGACCGTCAACCTGGTGGCGCACTCCAACTTGTTCCGGGCCGGCGCGGCCACCAGCGGCTCGTACAACAAGACGCTGACGCCCTTTGGCTTCCAGAACGAGCGGAGATCGGTATGGGAGGCGCCCGACGTCTACCTGAAGGTCTCTCCATTTTTCTCCGCGGACAAGATGAAGACGCCGCTGCTGATCGTGCATGGCGGCGAAGATGCGAATCCCGGGACCACGCCCTTGCAATCCCAGAAGCTGTACGAGGCCATCCGCGGCAACGGCGGAACGGCGCGTCTGGTCATTCTGCTGCACGAGCCGCATTGGTATTCAGCCATGGAGTCGAACGAGCAGCTCATCTACGAGATGCTTCGCTGGTTCGACAAGTACGTAAAGAACGCACCGCCGCGTTGAGCAGGGGCAGCGCGCCGGCAAGCGAGAATCGAGCCAATGCAGATTCGGGCCGGCGCCTGCGTCCCTTCCTGCGGCTGCTCGCACACAGGCCGCAATCCTGCCGGTCTATACTCGCTTCTGCGGGTGGCGGAGGCAGTGCAATGCGGAGATGGATCTTGCTGGCGCTCGCGGCTGTCCTGGTTCTTCCTGCGAATGGACAGCTTTCGAGCCGCGTTACGGTGGAGCAGTTACAGCAGAGGCTGGCAGCCTCCGAGGAGGCGCGGCAGGCGGACGCCGAACTGGCGCGGCAACTGTCTGGGCTGGAACTGAGCGAACGGCTGAGCACCCCGAAGCTAGCGCGCCTGAAGGCGGGCTTGCCGGGCGAAAAGTCCCAGCAAGCGCTGATTGCGCTGGCCGACTCGTCGGTCTTCCTCGATCCTCCGGCAGCGGAGGTTTCCGCCGGCCCCACGCCGGACCCAGCCGGGCTGCACCGGATGCTCGCTTCGGTCGTGAATTACGTGAATACGACCGTTCGCCAACTGCCCAACTTCATTGCCACGCGCGATACGACCCGCTTCGAAGACAGGCCGCTTGAAGATATTCAGGGTTCGGTTGGAATGACCACGCTGGTCTATCTGCCGTTGCACGTCGTGGGCAGGTCCAATGTCCTGGTGACATACCGCGACGGCCGCGAGGTGGTGGAGAAGGCGGCGGCCAAGGTCAGGGGAGGCGAATCGCAAGAGCGGGGCCTGTTCACCGAAGGAGTATTTGGGCCGATTCTGAGCACGGTGGTGGGAGATGCCCTCAAGGGGAAGATCACCTGGAGCCGCTGGGAAGAGGGAGCGAATCGCAGGCAGGCGGTCTTCCACTACGCGGTGCCCAAGGAACGATCGCACTATTCGGTGGGGTTTTGCTGCCTATCGAGCGGAGTGAGCGATGGAGAGCCTGAGCCGGGGGATTGGCATTCGTTCGCCGAGGTTGCCGCCTACCATGGGGAGATTGCGTTCGACCCGGAAAGCGGCGCGATTCTTCGCATCGTGCTGGAAGCGGAGATGCCGTCGAACGAAGTTGTTTCCAAAAGCGGCCTGGCGGTTGAATACGGCGCTGTGGAGATCGGGGGAGAGAGCTATATTTGCCCGCTGCGCGGCGTCTCCCTCTTGATGGCGCACACCACGCAATCTCCGCTGGGGATGCATCGGACGGAAAGTTACAAGGGGCCGGCAAAGACATTCTTGAACGATGCTGTCTTCGAGCAGTATCGCCGCTTCGGTTCGGAGACGCGCATCCTGGCTGGGAACGCCAGTGAACCGGCCGGCAATCCCGCCGCTGCCTCTGGCGAGAGGGCGATCTTGACGAACTCGCAACCCGCGCAAGCCGCGGCCAGCGACTCGCCCCAACCAGCGGAGAGGGGTGCTGTTCCGGCAGCCGCGGAAAAGACGGCCTCCAGACAAGCGCCGGAAACCGTGGTTGCGCCCGCCACGCAAGCAGAACCCGAGATCGGAGTTGAAGCCGCCAGGGACCCGTCCGGCGCCGCGGGCCTGGAGCAGCCGTCCGGCTACACCCTCAAGACGACAACGCGGCTGGTGGATGTGAGCCTGGTGGCCGACGATCGGCAGGGGCACCCGGTAAACGGGCTGAAAGCGGAAGATTTCGAGGTCTTCGACAACGGACGCAGGCAGGAGATCAAGTTTTTCAGTGTGGGCAATACTGTCTCGGCAGCCCCCGGCAAGCTGCCGGCCGCATTACCCGCAGATACGTTTTCAAACCACATTGCCGATGCGGCGGCGGGTTCATCGGCAACTCCGCGCAGCGTGGCCGGAGCCACGATTCTGCTCATCGACGAGAGTCACATTGCCTGGAACGACATGAACAACGCCCGTGCGCAGATGCTCCAATTTCTTGACTCTGCGCGGCCGGACGAGCGGATTGGCCTCTACACGATGAGCAACCTCGGCTTCCGCGTGCTGGCGGAGGTCACCGCCGAGCGCGCCGCAGTGAGCGCGCGGCTGCGAAAGTGGATGCCCACGGCGCAATCCGTTGCCCAGGCGCAGGGCGAGGAGACGCGCAACCGCCAGCAGTTCAACGAAGTGCGCAACGCTTCCGACCTCAGCCAAGTGAACGGCAACCAGGCGGATCTGCCGGATGGGCTCTCCGCGGTCGATCCTCAACTGCTCACCATGGGGAGCGATCCGGCGCGGGCGTCGCTTGCGATTCTGGCCGGAGTGGCGCGCCGCCTGGGCGCGGTAGCCGGGCACAAGAACCTGGTCTGGTTTTCCAGCGACAATGTCTTTGCGGAGTGGCGCGAGCAGGAGGTCGGCATTGACCGGAAAGCCGGCTCGCTCGACAGCATTGCCCTGCGCGCGCAGGAGGCCATGAACAACGCGCACGTGGCGGTGTATCCCATCGATGTATCGCAGTTGGAGACATCGGCGATCGCCGCCGACACCCAACACCGCAACGTGGAACTGACTCCGACGAACTCCCTGGCCGGGAGTATTCCGACCGACTCTTCGGCAGGCCGCATCAAGGCCGAGATGCTGGAGGATACTCACCCCATTCAGTGGCCTATCCGCCAAGTGGCAGAGGCCACCGGGGGACGCGCGATCCGGCGATCCGGCGATCTGGCGACTGCGCTTGCGAACATTGTGGAAGACGGCCGCGCCACCTATCTGTTGAGTTTTTCTCCGGATCAACCGGCGGATGGGCAATACCACGCCATCAGCGTCAAGCTCGCCGGCAAACTGTGCGGCGTGGCTCTGCACTACCGCACCGGCTACCTCTACGCCAAAGAGCCGGCCACGTTCAAGGACCGCTTCCAGCAAGCGGTGTGGCAACCCGCGGATGCCAACGAACTGACCGTAACTGCCAAAGTGCTGCGCCTGGAAAAGGGCGCCAACCTGCAAATCGACATCGCGGCCAGCGGGCTGGACGTGGAACAGCAGGCGGATCGCTGGATGGACAAGCTGGATGTCTTCTTCGTCCAGCGCGACGATGCCGGGCTTCACGCGCAGGTCGAGGGGCAGACGCTGGGGCTGCGGCTCAAGGCAGCGACTTACCAACAGTTGCTGTCCACCGGCATTCCCTACGAACACTTCGTTCCGTTGAACCGGGGTGCGGCCTCGCTGCGCATTCTTGTGGTGGATAGAAACTCCGGCCGCATGGGTTCGGTCACCATTCCTGCTTCGGCCTTGGGCCCCGACAGCCAGTAGGAGGATGACGCGCTTCGGCGCTTCCCTCGCGGCGGCTGCGCAGACGGGCATCGGCTCCAGAGCGGCGAACGGGCTTCGAGGACTCCTCGAGGCCTGTCCGACGGGCGGCAATTCATGGTTCCGCTGCCGCCGGCTACTGGACGGTCAAGCTACAGAAGGTCATGCTTCCCTGGAGGGTTTCCATGCGGATGGCCACCACGCCGGCGGGGATGGCGACGGGCAGCGCGGTGCTGTCTTCGAGAGCCTGATTGGCTTGAGCCGCCATGCTCACCGTGCCCTGGCGAACGCCGTTGATCCAGATCGCCAATTGCGTGGCGGCGCTGGCGCTGCCGGTGAGGGTGAGGGTGCCGGCAAAGGCGGAGGCGGCATGAGCCGGATAGGCGCTGAAGGCGCCAACCGCGGTTCCCGAGGGCGCGGTGCAGGCGACGCCGCCGATGGTGGCGGTGTAGCTGTAAGAGCCGGGGGAGCGGGCGTTGAGACTGGCTTCGGCGCTGGCGGTGAGGGTTCCGGGCAGAGACGCGCCGAGCGTGACCGCGGCGCGGGGAGCGGACTGGATGGCCGCGAGTGCGGCGAACTTGGGCGTGCCGGTGTTGGCAATGTCCGGGGTGAACTCCCAGTTGGAAGGGCCGCGCACCGTGTAGTAGACGAGCAGATCGCCGCCCTGGGCCGACCACTCGTCTTGGTACGCCGTCACCATGTCCTTCATGCGCGGGTCGGCGTTGATGGCGTCGTTGTCTTTGTCGGTAAAGCTCAGCCCTGGGCCGCCTTCGTAGGCGATGTGCCGGATGCCGTAGTTGGAGTCCCACAGGGAATCGATGGCCCACTGTTGAACGACGCCGGGGTCCGGGTAGTTGCCGGTAGCGAAGAACGCATCGGGATCGGCGCTTTGGGAGTTGACCACCCCGTAGTAGGCCGAGCCGCCGCCGCCATAGATCAGTTGCGGAATGGTCATGGCCGGGGTCAGGGTGGGGGCGTAGGCATCGAGCCACTCCAGGGCCTGATCGAGAGTTGCCTGCCCATCGCCCTCCTGGGTCATGAGGACCGGTCGCACCCTGGTCATCATGGCGTTCGAGCCAAAGACCGAGGAGAAGATCTGGCTGACGGTGGCAATGCGCCAGGCCGGGTAACGCCACATGACGTAGTAGGGGTTATAGGGGTTGTTGACCGCCAGGGACTTGAGGGGGTGGCTCGGGGGCAGGTTCTCGCAGATGGCCTTCACCACGGGAAAGATCGTGGAGGCGCTGTTCCAAACCTCGTTGCCATACTCCAGGTAGAGCCGGAGCGTTGGGTTGAGCGGCGGAAAGACGGGGTTGGCCTGGTGCGCGGTGTAGGGGTTGACGCCGTCGGTGCCGAACTGGAGGGCCAGAGCCATGTTGGTGACGAAGTCGTCGCTGGCCACCGGGGGAATGTTGATATAGCAGTCGGCCTGGAGGGTGTTGCAGAGCAGGATCTGGTATTCCAGGGCCACGCCCAGGGTGCTCGCAAAGACGGCGCCGTCGGGGGCGGTGTAGGGCGGAGCGGGCAGGCCGCCCTGGGTGGCGCTCCCGGGCTTCGCCCGATCGGCCCAATGGACGACAAAGTTGCTGCCGGCTCCGGTCCACTCCATCATGCGAATGGTGGAGACCTTGCCCAAGGCGGCGAGGAAGGGCGCGGTATAGACGACGCTGCCGTCGGAGGGGTAGCCGGGGCGGTAGAGGCGCGCATTGGTGAATCCCGAGCCCACGCTGCCGGCGGCAGTGCGGCGGGTATTGGTAAAGATCAGCCCGAAGGAGGGGCTGCCCAGCGGGGACTCGGTGAAGGTGACGTCGGCGGTTGTGGTGTTGGTGACGGGATCGTAGGCCTGGTTGGCGATGCCGCCGGCGCACCACATGAAGGAGAGGGTCGCCTGGCCGTTGAAGACCAGCTTGTAGACGCCGTCGAAGGCCTTCTGGGTTCCGGTGGTATCGGTGAACAGCACGGTGGAGGCATCCTGGGTGGGCCAGCCGAGGGAATCGACCGCCGCCGGATTGACCCATGCCGCGTCCATCCAGGGACGTGATTGCTTGAACACGTCGGCGAAGGCAGAATTGCCATCCCAGTCGGCGACGAACCAGTTGCCGAGGCCCACGTGGTTCTGGGACTCGTCCTCGGCGGGAGGGAGCGGGATTGCGTTGGCGCTAGGGGTGGCGGAGGCCGGGCTGGAGAGTGCGCCGACGCCGGTCGAATTTACCGCGGCAACCCGATAGAAGCGTGGGACGCCATCGGTGAGCCCGGTGTCTACATAGCGGGGCATCTGGCTGGTGGCGATTTGCGCATAGGGGCCGGCGCTCTGCGGGGATTCCAGGACATGGTAAGACGCGGCTCCCTGGGTGGGGCTCCAGAAGAGAGCGACCTGCTGGTCGCCGGCGACCGCGGCCAGGCTGGCCGGAACGCCGATGGGGATGGCGACGGCCTGATTGGAGGCAGTGCTGGTCCCGACCGGATTCAGCGAGTAGACAACGTAATAGTAGGGCGTGGCGTCGGTCAGTTCGGTGTCGGTAAAAGACGGCGCGGCAGAGGAGCCGACGAGGGTGTAGGGTCCGCCGGAAGCCGTCGAGCGGCCGATGCTGTAGGTTGCGGCTCCCGTGCCTGGGGACCAGGAGAGAGTGGCTTGGCCGTCGCCTGGGGTGGCGACAAGGTTGGCGGGCGGGGCGGGCGGCGCGACGGGTGTGGCGGAGGCCTGGAGAGAATTCGGTCCCTGGCCGGAGGAGTCGAGGGCGGCGACAACGTAGTAGTAGGTGGTGTTGTTGACCACCGCTTCGTCTTCAAAGACCGTGCTGGTGGTGGCGCCGATGGCGGCGTAGGGGCCGCCGGAGATCGTGGAGCGCAGGACCGCGTAGCTGGCGGCATCCGCATTGCCGGTCCAACTGAGATCGACCAATTGGTTCCGGGGAGTGGCCTGGAGCGCCGTGGGGGCCGGAGGGCCGGATGGCGGCGGGGCGGCAACGCTGACGGTATACGACTGAGTCACCGTGGCTCCGTGGGAGTCGGTAACGGTGAGGAGATAGGTTGTGGTTGCAGCGGGAGCCACGGTGACGGCAACCCCGTTCGGGGCGAGCAGGTTTCCGGGCGTGATGACGGCGGAGCCACCGGTGAAGACGGCGAGCAGACTGGCGCTCTGCCCCTTCGCAATGGTGGCGGGGGTGGCGGAAAAGCTGGAGATGCCGGGCGCCGGCCCCAAGGTAAGCGAGTTGGCGCAACCGACCAAACTGCTCAGACCGAGGCCGAGGGCGAGAACCGAGAGGAGCTGTCTTGGGCTCAGATTCATGGGATTTCCTATCCCTTGGGGAAAACCAGATGGAATGCAGCGAAGGCCACTTCCTCTATCGGCATTTCGGGGGCAGGTTTACGCGCAGGGCGAGGCAGGCTGGCTGGGGAAAGGAAACGGTGCAGGGTGCGGCAGGTACGCCATTGGACGGCGCACTTCGGTGTTCGGAGGCCACGCCCTGGAATTGCGCAAGAAGGCGATCACCTGCACGGGGCGGATGTTACGCCCCGACAAACAGCGTCCCCGCGGAGGGTTGCAGGGACGCCGCCGGATCTGCCTTCAAGGGCGCGCCGCGCCGCCAAAGGCAGCACGAAGCGCGTTGTACTGCTGGGTGGTGATGGTCAGCATGGAGCCGTGGCGCGCGCCCGGAGTCATCTCGTACTTGTTCCATTCCGGCACGCCGGAGTTTCCCGAGACCTGATACCAGGGGCCGCGCAGCCGAGGCGCCATGGAGAGCCCGTAACTGGTGCCGGCGTACTGCTCGTAATACAGGTACCAGTCTCTTCCGTCGGGAGAGGGGATAAGGGTTGGGGCCTCGCGGAAGTTGGGACTGAGCGGCGGGCCAGGTTCGGAGTAGGGGCCCAGCAGGCTGGGCGAGAAGCTGAGACGGACGGTTTTGCCGGAGGGCCAGTTATACGACGGATAGCGCTCGTCCTTGAGGATCGCGCAGTATCCGCCCTCGCCGTCGGGTCGCACCACTACGTCGATGGTCGCCATATCCCAGGGGAAGAGCTTCCGCGGCGTCTCCGAGAAGTGAATCAGATCCTTGGAGGTGAGATAGAGCGTTCTCTGGCTGGACCAATAGGCTTCCGGGTCCCGGGGGTCTTCGGGGACGCTGGGGGTGTGCCAGGTGAGGAGGTACTGCGCGGAGGGAATGTCGAAATAGAGCTTGGGCGCGCCGATGCGGCGGAGAGGATGCTCGAAGCCGGGCGTTCTGGTCACGTCCGGCCGAACCTCGCTGTATTTCTTCCAGGTAATCAGATCGTCGGAGACCCAGAACGCGATCTCCGCGGCATCGTCGCCTTTGTTGCCAACGAGATAGTAACGTCCGTCGTGGCCCTGGGCGATGGACGCATGGCCGTGATACTCGGAGGACACCGGCTTGCCGTTGTTCAGCAAGGTCCAGTGAAGGCCGTCGAGGCTGACCGAATAGTAGAGGCTCCCGTAGTCTCCTTTCATCATGTGGGCGAAGAGGTAGGCTTCCTGCTTGGCGGGAGCGGCCTGGCCCAAGGCGGTGTGGCAACCGACGGCAAGGAACAGCAAGAGGATGGCAACGGCGCGAGCGACGGCGTCGCCGCATTGCGATCGAATCGGCCTACTTGAATGGCAATCGCTGAACATGAACTTTCCTCTCTCTTCTGCGTGTCCTGGTTGCCGGGCGACGGCGGTGCGCGGTCCTTTTCCGGTTAGGGCGTTGCAAGCGGAAACAGGGGGTTGTTGGCGGTGAGCGAGCGGATCAGTTCCGTCTCGCGGACCCGGTAGGGCGACCCGTCGGGATGAAAGACGTCGTGGAACCAGACGGTGGGCGCGAGGGTGACATACGGTCTCTGCCAGGAATCCCAAGGCAGGTCGGTTTGCGATTTTCCGTTGACGAGTCCCCAGGCGATCGCCCCGACCTTGGCGTGGAGCGCGATGGGCAGGACGGTGTCGAAGGTGCTGCCGGCGCCGCGGGCCATGAACTCGGTGCAAATCAGGGGCCGCTGGAGCGGCTCGAGTTCCTTGACTCTGCGTTCGAAGTCTTCCGGCCAGCCGTAGTTATGGAAAGTGACGATGTCGGACTGGTCGAGCTGAATGCGGGTCATGGCGGACATCGCGGGGCCGGACCATGCGCCCTGCCACACTCCGCTGGTGAGGGGCTGGGAGGGGTGTTCCGCGCGCGCCCAGGCGAAGACCTGGGGCAGGAGGTCGAGCACCAGCGCGATCTTGTTCGGGGGGTTCAGGCGCTCGTAGGAGCCGACATTGGTATTGTCCGGCTCATTCCACAAGTCCCAGGCCAGGATGCGCGGATCGGCGGCAAAAGCGCCCACGACGCCCTGCACATACTGTTTGAGGCGGGGCCGCGCGGCGGCATCGGCAAGCGCCGCCGCGCCGGGACTCTGCACCCAGCCGGAGTTATGCACGCCGGGCACGGGCGGATGCTGTGGACCGAGTTTTGGAAAGGGGTCCCAGCAGGAATCGAACAAGACAAAGACGGGGCGGATATGGTGGCGCGCGGCGATGGCGAGAAAGCGGTCGATGCGCTGCGTGAATCCGGCGGGGTCCTGCTGCCACAGCAAGTCGTGGAGGAAGACGCGCATGGTGTTCATGCCGATGGCTTCGGCCCATCCCATCTCGCGGTCGATCTGTTGGGGATTGAAGGTCTCCGGCTGCCACATCTCCAACTGATCGATGGCATCGGCGGGGAGGTAGTTGCTACCCACCAGCCAGGGTTGCTGGGCGTACCACTGTTGCGCTTTCTGCTGGCTCCAGCGCTCCGCTCCGGGAAGTTGCTGGGCATGAGCGGAACTGGGATGCGCCACGGCGGCTAAACATGCGGCGGCGAGCGGCGCGAGGCGCAGGAAGGCAACGGCGGAAAGCCATCCGCGCCGGAGCAGGCCGGCGAAGGGGGCGTTGGGAAGAGAATCCGCAAGGTCGTGCAGGGGGGATTGAGTCATCCTGAGACAATCAACTTTCTCTGACAGGGATCGCGGATTGGCGGCGTCCGCCGAGGAGAGCCGTCCACGCAGAGCAGCGGCCGATCTTCTCATCCGTCTCCAAACACTAGAAGGCCGCATGGCAGTTATTCAATAGTTCATTTTCCCCATCGTAAAGTAGTGCAATTAGCCCTCCTTCCGCGGGAGTTAAAAGCAGCGATGCTCATGCAATAATGAGCGCGGAGAGAATCTTGACCGCACGCTCCGTATTTGCGCGAGCTATTCCGGCATTGGCCGTTGTCCTTCTGGCGGTTGCCGGCCTGACCTGGCGCAGGCCGCACCAGCGCGTCATCGCGGTCGTTCCGGAGACCACCGCGCAGGAGATCTGGGAGTCGGAACATGCGGGCGCGGCCCACGCGGCGCACGAGCTGGGCTGGAGAGTGTACTGGAACGGTCCCAGCCGGGAGGACGATTTTCCGCGGCAAATCCAGATCGTGAATCAAGCGATCGATCAGAGAGTCGACGGCCTGGTTCTGTCTCCGGACCACGATGTGGCGCTGATCAGCGCGGTGCGCGCGGCGTTGGCCAGCAAGATTCCGACGGTGATTGTGGGATCTCCCTTGGGCACGACTCCGGGCGGAAACCTGATCTTTGTGGAGAACGACGATGCGGCGATGGGGCGCATGGCGGCGGAGCGGGCCGTTGCCCTGCTCAAGCCGGGAGACGCGGTTGCGGTTCTTGGGGTGAATCCGAACATTCTGGGATCGATCGCGCGCGCGGACGCCTTCGAGGCGGCGCTGCGGGAGCGAAAGGCCGGAGTCGAGATCCTGGAGCGGCGGGGCATCTCCTCCAGCTTCGCCGAATTGGAAGAGGTAGCGGAAGAGACCATCCATGGCTACCCGCGGCTGCGCGCGATCTTCACTCTCAACGTGAACCAGTCGCGGGCGGTGTATGGGGCTCTGCTGGGTACCGGATCGCTGGGGAGGATCGAGCTGATTGCCTGCGATCAGGATCTGGATCTGCTGCACCATCTGCGTTCGGGCGGCATCGACTCGCTGATCGCGGAGGATACCTACACGATGGGCTACGAGGCGGTGCAAGCGATTCACAAGCAGTTGTCGGGCCAGCGCGCCGACTCCAGGATCGTGGTGCAGCCGGTGCTTGTCACCAGGGAGAATGTCGACTCGGAGCGCATTCAGCAAGTTCTGGACATGGATTGGAGAGTGGGCCCGTGAGGCGGATACCTTTCCTTTCCCTGCGCCGTGCGGGTTTGGCGATTGCGGCGATTGCCCTGCTGTGCGCGGCCGGTTGCGGGCTGAACTGGATGCGCGGCCACAAGCTGCCGTTTCAGGCGTACCGGCTGAAAGCGGAAAAGATGGAAGACTGGACGGCCTATGGCGGCACCTGGGCCATGGCGGACGGGGTGGTGCGGAACAACTCGGACGAGCGCGGCGCCAAGCTGCTGGCGGGCTCGACGGACTGGTCGGACTACACTCTGAGCACCGACCTGAAGTTCGACGGCGAGCATGGGGACATGGGGGTCATCATCCGCTCGGACCGGGAAGAAGAAGGGGTGGATGCCTACAGCGGTTACTATGTGGGCCTTCGCACCACCGACGGGACCCTGGTGATGGGGCGGTCGGACTACGGGTGGATGGAAGGGCAGCCAGTGCCCATGCCGGGCGGGGTTCATGCCGGCACATGGTACCGTCTGAAGGTCACCGCGGTGGGTTGCGACATTGCGGCTTCCTCGCAGAATCTGACAACCATGCAAGTAGCGTGGGCGGAGTTGCAGGAGACTCCATGCGCACGCCGAGGGCGCATCGGGCTGCGTTCCCTGGCAACCGGCGGCACGTGGCGGAATATCGGCGTTGCCCGCGCGGGAGTCGGCGACACGATGGAGATCCACCGGCAGGTGAGCGCCGTAGGCCACCCGCAGTTCCCCGGACGGGAGGCGGAATACAACCGCATCTTTCGTTTCAGCCTCGATTACCACCCCAGCCCCGCGCCCGTGCCCAGCGCCGATCCGGCGACGTTTCCAACCCTGCACATCGGCGACTTGCAAAACCTTCCGCGCAACCAGGGCAGACCGGTGGTGTTGCGCGGGGTGGTAACCCTCAGTGGCGCGCGTTTGTACATCGAGGACTCCGGCGGCGGGATTCTGGTGAAGGCCGAGCAGATTCCTCCGCTGAACGTGGGCGACGCGGTGGAAGTGGCGGGGCAGGCGCAACCGGGCTTGTATAGCGCCACGGTAAGCGACGGGAAGGTGCGGCTGCTGTGGAGCGGAACGCCGATTCCGCCGGTCGCCATCACTCCATCGCAAGGCGCATCCGGGGCGTACGACTCGCGATTCGTGGAGATCGAAGGCCGTCTTGCCAGCATCGTGCAGGATCTTCCGGGCGAGCAGGTGCTGGAGTTCACCGAGGGCGGGCAAGCCTTCCGGGCGGTGTACGCCAATCCGTCCTCGGGTTCTCTTTCCCAGTTGAAGATCGACACTTTGCTGCGCATCCGCGGAGTCTGCGTGCTGGATCGAAAGGTGACGCGCGAGCTCACTCCCTTCGTGATCCTGCTGCGATCGAGCGACGACATTCAAACGCTGGCCGGACCGCGGTGGTGGACGCCGTGGCATGCAGGCATGCTTTTTGCCGGCGTCATCGTTCTCTCGCTGTTCGTCCAGCAGGCGTATTTCCGCATCCGTCAGTGGCAGGCGAACAGCATCGCCCAGGAGCGGGAGAGATTTGCGCACGAGATTCACGACACCATGGCGCAGAGCTTCGCCGGGGTGGGATACCAGATCCAGGGCATACGCAGCGGGGTGCTGCGCGGAGACCACAAGGACTTCCGGCACATTGCGGAGCAGTTGACGGTGGCCTACCAACTGGTTCGCCGCTGCCACGAGGAGGCCAGCCGCACGATCGCCATGCTGGGCGTGTCGTGTCCGGAGATGCAAAACAACCTGCTGGGCGCTTTGGCCGAGACGGCGCACAAGATTGCCGGGGATCGGATCGAGACCGCGACGAGGCTGGAAGGCAACCCGTTCCAGTTGAATCTGCGCCTGGCCAATGCCCTGCTGCACATCGGGCAGGAGGCGATCGCCAATGCGGTGAGCCACTCGGATCTGAGCGCGCTGACCATTGTTCTGCGCTTCGAAGGAGGCGGCGTCGAGCTGGTGGTGGAGGACAACGGAAAGGGCTTCGTCTACGAGCCAGGATCTGCCGGCTTCGGAATCCTGGGCATGCAAAAGCGGGCGCGGGACATCGCCGGGGAGCTCGAAATCGCCAGCATTCCGGGCCAGGGAACCAGGGTGCGGGTACGGGCAAACTCGCAGACGACCAACCTGCGCAGCCGCGCACTGCGCAAGATCGGCGAAGAGATTCGCCGCTTGCGGGTTCTTCTGCGCCTGCGCTGAAAGCTGAAAGAGATCTGCGGCAGCGCAGGCCGGCAAAGGCGCGCGCGCGGCGCTACTCGGGGATGCGAATCAGGCCGCGCTTGATGGCCGTGGTGGCGGCCTCGGTGCGATCGTTGGCGCCGAGCTTGACCAGACAATTGGCCACATGGTTGCGAGCGGTCTTGTCGCTGATGAAGAGCCGCTGGGCAATCTCCTTGTTGGAAAGGCCGATGGCGACCAGGGTGAGGACTTCCAGTTCGCGCTCGCTCGGCTTCTCGCGGCCGATGGCGCCCAGCAGGCGCTGGGCAATGCTGTCCGGGATGTAGCGCCGGTTCTGGTAGAGGGCGAACACCGCGGCGACAATTTCTTCCTGCGGCGTGCACTTCAAAAGATAGCCCATGGCGCCGGCCTGAAAGGCCTTGGCGACGTACTCGTCTTCCTGGTAATTGGTCAGCACCAGAATGCGAATGCCGGGAATCAGGCGGCGCATCTCGACGATGGCGTCGGTGCCATCCATCTCCGGCATGCGCAGGTCCATCAGCACCACGTCGGGGACGCACTTCTCGAGTTCGGCCAGAGCTTCTTTCGCGGAGCCCGCCATGGCAATCACGGAGATGCCCGCTTCGCTTTCGAGCATGGTCTTGAGGCCGAGGCGGACCACGGGATGGTCGTCGACGATCAACACGGTGACGGAGGGATTGGGCGTATGCAAAGGGAGGCTTTCGGAACTCATGCTGTCCGTATCGTCGTCCGCGGCAAGTCGCTTGTCAAGCGGGCGCGGCGCGCGGAATCGAGGCAAGATACGCGCCGAATGCGGCATTTACGGGCATTGCGGAAGGGATGGTTCATTTGTACCAGTGCAAATTGGTGGTTCCGTCCACTTGTGCGGGGTATTCGCGGACACCTATGGTCACGAAGTCGGCGCGTTGTATCCAGCGCCCGATCCAAGCGTTAACGAGAAGAATTCGTTCAACAGAGAATCGCCACCACTCACCACTTGCCAGGAGGCAATCAATGAGATTACTACGCTGCATCGTGAGCCGGAATGCCGTCAGCCGCTGGGGGGTTGCGCTGTTTTGCATCCTCGCGCTGCTGGGCATCGCCTCACGCACTGCGAGTGCACAGGACTATCGCGCCAAACTGACGGTCACCGTAACCGACAGTTCGGGCGCGCTTGTTCCCAATGCCGCCCTCGAACTGCAAACCGGGAGCACCAAGATCGTAACGCCGGCCAAGACCGACGCCGCCGGCGCTTTCATCTTCCAGTTTCTGGAGCCGGACACTTACAGCCTGAAGGCTTCCGCGCCCAACATGACCGGCGCCCAACTGACGGGCATCGTGTTGCAGTCTTATGCCGCGACCAGCGTGAAGGTGCAACTGAAGCCGGCCACCGCCAACGAGCAAATCACGGTCACCGCAGAAGCCGCGCTTCTGGAGACAGAGACCGCCAGCCGCGCATTCAACATCGACAATCTGACCATCGACGAGCTGCCGGTGATCAACGGCAACACGGTCATGCTGGGCAACGACATTCCCGGCGTCTACATGCGCCCACTGGGCATCTACACCGATCCGTGGACCATCACCTCGCAGTTCTTGATCAACGGCGGCCTGATGTATCTGAACGAATTCCAGATCGACGGCAGCCCCAACGACGCGGAACTGGGCAACAACACCTACGCCTATACGCCGCCTCAATTTGCGACCAAGGAATTTTCGGTAAGCGCCAATAACTACGACGCGGAATACGGCCACACCAGCGGCGGCGTCATCAACATGAGCACGCTGTCGGGCACCGACAAGCTGCACGGCATGGCATGGAACTCGCTGCGCCGCACCGGCTGGAATGCCAACACCTCGCAGAACAAGTACTGGAATTCGGTGAACAACACCACCGCGAACACGACGCCGTTCAACACGCAGACGCAGCTTGGATTCCAAGTGGGCGGGCCGGCGGCGATTCCGCATCTTCTGCATCAGTCGCAGAAGTACAAGCCTTACTATTTCTTTGCCTACGATCACTACACCGAGTTGCTGCCGCGCGGTCTGCTGCTCTCTTACCCGTCGGCGAAGATGCGCACCGGCGATTTTTCCGAGCTGCTCAACCAATCCGGTTCTCCGGCGATCACGATCAACGATCCGGCGAGCATTCACCAGAACAGCAAGGGCGCCTGGGTGCGCGATCCCTTCCCGGGAAACATCATTCCCCAGAACCGCCTGAACCCGGTTGCACTGGCAGTCGCCAAGCTGTTTCCCACGGTGGGCAATACGCCGACCGGCCAGCGCGCGGGCACGGCCAATCTGAACCTGCCCAATAACTACTTCAATTGGCACTACCACAACTACCTTGGCCGCTTCGACTTCAACGTGGGCGACAAGTACAAGTTCTTCCTGCGCCCCTTCGCGGCGGACTTTACCGAAGTGAGCAACGCGGGCGGCATCACCGGGCCGGGAGAAAACGGCGGGCAGTTCGAGCGCGCCAGCAGAGGCTTTCTCTTCGACTTCGTCGATGTCGTCAACTCCAGCACGGTGTTGAACGTGCGCTACGGCTATACGCGCTTCAGCGTGATCTGGGGCAGCCCGTCCAACCAGGGCTTCGATCTGACCTCGCTGGGGCTGCCGAGCAGCTTTGCGGGAGGGCTTCAAAAGCCGGCGCTGTTCGGCAACTGGGACTTCCAGGGTTATAACGGGCTGGGCTGGTTCGCCAACACCGAAAACACCGGCACGTTCTCGTTGGAAGACGATCTGTCGAAGACGATCGGCAAGCACAACATCCGCATTGGATCCGATCTTCGCCTGACCCACTTCGACTTCTACAATCCCGGCTCCTTCACGATGGCCAGCGCGGTGGATTGGACGCAGGACACGTACAACGACAACACGGCGCCGAGCCGCAGCGGCGACAGCTTCGCGACCTTCCTGCTGGGCACGCCCTCGTCGGGCATTCCCAACGGCGCGTCGAGCGGCGCATCGCTGAACGCCAACGAACTCATCTCGACCTGGTATATGGCGCCCTGGATTCAGGACGACTGGAGAGTCACTCCGCATCTGACCGTCAACCTGGGCGTGCGCTACGATGTGCTCACCGGGCCGGTCGATCGGCACGACAACCTGATCACCGGGTTCGATCCCAACGTGGCCAGCGCGGTACAGCAGCAGATGCCGGCCAACGCGGGCGCGATTCTGGCTTCGGCCACGAACCTGACCGGCGGGCTGGTGTATGCCGGGGTGAACGGCGGAACGCGGAGTGCGGTAGCGACAGTCTACAAGAACATCCAGCCGCGTTTCGGCTTTGCCTGGCAGCCGATCGACAAGCTGGTGGTGCGGGGCGGCTACGGCCTGTTCTACACCAACTTCCAAAACAACGGAATGATGCAACAGTTGGGATACTCTTCCAACACTCCGCTGGTGACCTCGAACGATAGCGGCATTCATCCCATTTCCAACGTCCTCAGCAACCCGTACCCGAGCGGTTTGATTCAGCCGACCGGCGCGGCGCTGGGCACGTTGACCGGGGTGGGCACCAACATCAACGCTTACAACCACAACTACCAGATTCCGGACGCCAACGAGTTTTCGCTGGGTGTGCAGTACCGCGTAACCCACAGCGGCGTACTCGATGTGGCCTATGTGGGCAACCATGTCAATGGTTACGACATGAACTACAACGCCAACTATCCGACCCACACGTTCCTGAACACCTGTTCGCAGGCATACGGGACGGCCAGCGCCACATGGGACAATTGCTGGGCGCAGAAGGGCAATCCGTTCAAGGGCGTTGGGGCCTTCCAGGGCACCGCGTACTACGGCGACTCGACCGAGCAGGCATGGAATATGAACCGCCCGCATCCGCAATTCCAGGATGTGAATGTCAGCGGCATGAACGGCGGTCACAGCTTCTACAACGGCATGCAGGCGGTCTATCGCCAGCGCATGACGCACGGAGTGAGCTTCGACGCCAGCTATGTGTGGTCCAAGCAGATCGAGCAGTGGGGCTGGATGAGCCAGGACCTCAATCTGCGGCAGCGGAGCGTCTACTACCTGGGCCTCCCCAAATCGTTCAAGGTGAGCGGTGTCGTGCAACTGCCTGTTGGTCGCAACCGGCTTCTGAATCTGAAGAACAATCGCATCGCCGACGCCTTCCTGGGCGGCTGGGATCTGTCGCCTCAATTCACCTTGCAGAGCGGCGAACCGATCGCCCTTCCCGGCGGCGCCCGTCCTCTGCCCCACAACAAGTTCGTCACGCATCCTAACTGGAAGAACCGCAATCAGAATGGATTCCTGGGATGGGGCCATTGCGTGGTCCATGCCACGGCGGCCGGTTATCAGAACGCGCTTCCGACTAACACCACCTACGGCAGTTGCCCAACGAACGCCAACGATATCAGCCAATTCGACTGGGTTGTCTACGACACGCTGCCCAACGAAAGCATTGAAGGCTGGAACTCCGGCGTGATCCACATGAAGCCGATGATGATGAGCGACGCGGCTCTGCAGAAGAGTCTCGAAGTGCGCGAAGGCATCAATCTGATCGTGCGCATCTCCTCCTCGAACGTGCTGAACCACTTCAACATGCTCACCGCGCGTTTCAACTCCAACGCCTGGGATCCGAACTTCGGTTCGATCATCCCCGGCCAGACCCAGAGTGCGGATGCTCCGCCGCGCAACATCAACGTCCAGTTCCGCGCGACGTTCTAAACCGAGAGCGGGGCCTGCTTCGGCGGGTCCCGCACTCTTCGCGGACAGGCAGCAAGTCACAAACAGATAAGTCTTTTGTCCAAGCCGGATTCTTCACCATCTTTGCTTATCCGCCGCATCTGAAACGAGCCGCTGCCGCATAGGCTCGATCGGGTCGAATGGACTGCAAAAGTGCCGCTTATCAGAATCGAGGAACCCTTGCCGTACGAGCAGAACCTCTCCCCGGCCAACGGAGCGCGCGCTTTTCTGCGCGCGATCGAGCGCAATTTGTTTTCCGTTCCGCGGGCATCCCAGTATTTCTTTTTCGCCATTCTATTTCTCTCGTATCCTGCCTTGCTTGCGCAGACCAAGACCGCGCTGAGCAGCAATGCCGCCCTCTATGCGCGCGTCCTGCGCCTCTCGCACAACAGCGACCCCACCAAGAACGGGCAGGTGGTGGTCAGTGTCACCGCTTTCCCCAACGGCGCGAACGAAGAGGATATCTACGCCAGCAGCGACGGGGTGAGCTTTGCGCGCGTCGGCGCCGTGCAAGACCCGGATTTCAGCGGGGGATTGTGCTGCGGCACGCTCTACGAACTGCCCAGCCAGGTTGGCGGCCTGACGCCCGGAACGCTGCTGTGGTCCGGGTCGGTGGGACAGAATTCCACTACCCAGCCCATGCAGTTAAAGGTCTATCAAAGCGCCGACCAGGGGAAGACGTGGACATACCTGTCCAACACAGCCACGGCGGCCAAGCTATCCAGCGTGGGCGGCGGGTTGTGGGAGCCGCAATTCGAAGTGGCCGGCGACGGCGCTCTGGTTTGCATCTACTCCGACGAAACGCAGGCCGGGCATAGCCAGATTCTTCACCAGATCCGCAGCTACGACGGGATTCACTGGCAGGACTCGACCTTTACCGTGGCCAGCAGCATCCAGTCGGATCGTCCGGGGATGCCGGTGGTTGTCAAGCTCCCCAGCGGGAGTTACTTCATGAGTTACGAGCTCTGCGGCCCGGCGGCGTGCACGGTCTTCTCGCGCACCTCCGTGGATGGCTGGAACTGGGGCGACGCAACCAACATGGGCACCCGGGTGGCATCGGCGACCGGTCAGTGGTTCGAGCACGCGCCTACCAGCGTCTGGTCCCCTTCGGCCACTTCGGCCAACGGCACTCTTTTGCTGACCGGCCAGTTGCTCTACGAGAGCAATGGAACACTATCGGGCAGCAGCGGAGGAGCGATCTTCGCGAATCGCACGGCGGACGGATCGGGAAGCTGGACGACCATGCCGGCTCCGGTCAAGATTGCGGACGCGTACGACAACTACTGCCCGAATTACTCTTCGCCGCTGCTGCCGTCGGTGGACGGACAGAGCGTGCTGGAGTTCGCTTCCGACTACGTGGGATCGGTCTGCACGATGTACTACGGGAGCGGTGCAGTGCTTGCCGGGACCCAACTGCCCACGATCTCGCTGACACCCGCATTGTCCAGCATCACCACGGCTCAGCCGCTCAGTGTGAAGATTACGGTGGCAGGAGGGGCAAGCGACCCTGTTGCGATCGGAACCGTCACGCTGTCCAGCGGGGCATACAAATCGAATGCGGTTGCGCTGAGCGGCGGAACGGCCACGATCGTCGTCCCTGCCAATACGCTGGCCATCGGCGGGAACACGGTGACGGCAAGCTACAGCGGCGATGCGAACTATGCGGCCAACAGCGCGAGTGTCTCGATTGCGGTTACCGCGGCGGCGGTTCCGGCCTTCAAGGTGAGCGGCAGCGCGTTGACCGTCACCGGGGGAGCAACCACCGGCAATACTTCCGTGGTTACGGTTACGCCGGATACGGGGTTCACCGGGAGCGTCGCGCTGACCGCGCAGATCGCCTCGGGCCCGGCCAACGCGCAGGACCTTCCCACCGTGAGTTTCGGCGCGACCAGCCCGGTGAATCTTACCGGGGCCTCGGCGGCAACCGCAACCTTGACAGTGACCACCGTGGGGGCAAACGGCAATGCGCTGGTTCATGCGCCGCGGCCGGCCGGAAGCAATTTTCCGGCCGGTGCGGCGGCGCTGGCCTCGGCGTTGCTCTTTGGCATTCCGCTGCGGCGGCGGCGTTTTCAACGGGCGCTGGCGCGGACGGGCTTGGCCCTGCTGGGAGTTGCCACAGCTTTGGGGGGCATCGGGGCGATGGGTTGCGGCAGTGCAAGCAGCACAGGCACAGTGCAATCCGGAACGACGCCGGGCGTGTACAGCATCACCGTGACCGGCACATCGGGAAGCGTGGTTGCTTCGAACAGTTTCGCGCTCATCGTGCAGTGATTCCGGTTCCGAAGATACGCGACGATGGAGGCGGCCGGCCTCTTGCGCGGAAGCTGGCTTGCCGGTCGCGACTCTGGAAAGTTGTCCCAAGCATTGCCGCGCACGGCAACTTGCGCTGGCCGGTGAAGCGCGCGCCTCGGTCGAGAGACCGGGGCTTTTCGTCTTGCCCCGCGGCACACGTTGAGCCTGCGAATTTGCGCCTTTGAGCGATCCGGGGGAGAATGGTCTGCCATGGAAGGTCTACGGCAGATACGGGTCGCCTGGCTGGAGCGGGTGTTGGCCGGCCTGGAGTGGATGGCGCGCCGGCGCGGCGCGGAAGGCCTGCCCGCGCACCTGGCCACCGGCATCGAAGGCGAGAATGCCGCCTACTTCTATCTGAGGCGCAAGGGATACACGGTGGTGGCGCGGCGCTGGTCGTCGGGGGACCTGCCGGGCGACATCGATCTGATTGCCTGGGATGGGGCGATGCTCTGCTTCATCGAAGTGAAGACCCGCACTGCCCGCGACGCCACGCCCGCCGAGGCAGCCGTGGATTCCCACAAGCGGCATACGCTGCGCCGCCTGGCCCGCCAATATGTGCGTCAACTGCCCCAGGAGAGCGCGCCGCCGGTGCGCTTCGACGTGCTGAGCGTGTATCTGGTGCCGGGGGAGAAGAAGGAATTCGTTCACTACGAAGGGAGCTTTGGCTGGGAAGAACAATGGGACAACGAATGGCGTTAGGCGAAGTGGCATTTTTGTCTGGACTGCAACGTGACTAAGTAGGTCACGAGGAGTAGAGTGATCCCATGCGGACTGCCAAAATCAGCGAATTGAAGGCCAAACTCAGCGCCCACATCGAATTCGTCAAGAACGGCGAAGAGGTGCTGATTCTGGATCGGAATACGCCGGTCGCCCGGCTGGTTGCCGTTGGGCCGGCCGGGGGCGAAGATGCGCGCCGGCAGCGGCTCATCGCCAAGGGAATCATCACGCCTGCGACCATTGCTCGGGTAGAAGGAGAAGAATGGCCCGAGCCGCCTGGGCCGATGATTTCACGAGAGGTGATGGAGCAGGTCTGGCGTGAGGAGCGCGAGGGCCGATGAGCCTGCCCTTTGCCTTTTGGGATACAAGTGCGCTCATCCCACTCTGCGTGCGGCAGCCACAAACAGTTCAGGCACGCCGTCTGTATACCGGCTATGGCGTAGCTGTATGGTGGGCGACACCGGTTGAAATCGTGAGCGGACTGACCCGTCTTGAGCGGATGGGTGAGATTGGCCGAGATGAGTTCTCAGAGGGGAAGCTGGGGGCGCAAGCTCTAGCCAGAATCTGGGATTCTGTCGATCCTTCTCCATCCATCGCCGCACAGGCGTGCGCGCTGCTCGAACGTCTTCCTTTGCGTGCTGCCGACGCATTGCAATTGGCAGCAGCGCTGGAATACTTCGAAAATGCGCCCCGAGGGCATGTTTTCGTCACAGCGGACCAGCGCCTGGGAGACGCTGCCCGGCGCTCCGGTTTTTCTGTGGAGTTGATCTGAGCAAGCGGAAGTCTGCCGCCGCGCCTACCCTTTGGCGTCCTCGAACTCCTCGTGCCAGGCCATCTGGATTGCCTCCAGGCGCGACTCGTTCGACTTGGCCGGGTCGTCGGCAAAGCCTTCCAGTTCGGTCACGAAGCGGTGCAGATCGGTGAAGCGCACCGTCAGCGGGTCCACCTCCGGGAACTTCTCTTGCAGTTGAATGCCGATCTCCTCGGCGTCGGTCCACAAAATCTCGCTGGGCATGACAGGCCTCCTCTGGGAATCAGCTTTGCTTCGCTTTGCCCAGAACCAGCGCGGGCATGGGGTGGATTTCGCATTGGAACCCAAGGTTCGCCAGGAGGGTTGGATCGGCGTCGGCAAGCGGCCGGGGATCGACATCGTCCGGCAGAGCCCAGAAGCCGGCGCCGAATCCGCCCGTCGGAGCGGCGACCGGACCGTAGGCCACGGCCCAGCCCTTCTCGGCAAATCCCTGCCAATAGGCGGCATGCGCCTGCATCAGTTGCTTTTCGCTATCGGTCATGGTCCACATAAAGTCGGGACGCGGCGGGAGCAGCTTGAGAAAAAAGTACTTCATTCGATTTCTCCAAGGAAGGCGGGTGAGTGGGTGCGAACGCTGTTCGAAAAGTCGAGCGGCCGCAGTCGAGAGCTACTTCTGTTCTGCCAATGTCAGCGGCTTGCCTTCGGCTACGTAGTTGCGGTTCCACTTGGGAATCTCGACCACGTACTCGCCGGGGCGGGTAATGACCGCCTGGCAGCCCAGGCGCGAGTTCAATTGCTGGTCGGCGGCCATGTCCAGCCGGTCCAACTCGTCGTCGTCGGCCGGGGTCAGGCCGCTCTCGCCCGCCTTGATGAGCACGTGGCAGGTGGAGCAGGCGCAGACGCCGCCGCAGGCGTGATCGAGAAAGATGCCGTTGTTCTCCGCCACATCGAGAAACGACATCGGCTTGCCGTGGCGATCGTAGGGCAGCGTGCCGAATTCGAATTCCACCGTGCGGCCCTCGGGTTGGAAGGTGACGCGCACGAGTTTTTCGGGGGGAATGGTCTTCTCGGATGCTTCGCTCATCGGGTTCGTCTCTTTCGTGCCGGTTGATCGGTTCAGTCAAGTGGACGGCGGTAGAGGGTAAAAACAACCGCGGGTCCTTGGAATTCGCAACGGATGAACGGGCCGCAATGGCGCGTTTCACAGCGCCCCTACAGGGCGCAACGCATATCTTCTGCCCTATCCCAGGGCTGCGCTCCGCTTGCCCTGGGCTACTCTCGCGTCGCCCCTCCGGGGCTTGAAGACCTTCTTGGGCTGCAACCCAGGGCTGCGCTTCGCTTACCCTGGGCTATTCTCGCGTCGCCCCTCCGGGGCTTGAAGACCTTCTTGGGCTGCAACCCAGGGCTGCGCTCCGCTTGCCCTGGGCTATTCTCGCGTCGCCCCTCCGGGGCTTGAAGACCTTTTTGGCTGCAACCCAGGGCTGCGCTCCGCTTGCCCTGGGCTATTCTCGCGTCGCCCCTCCGGGGCTTGAAGACCTTCTTGGGCTGCAACCCAGGGCGGCGCTTCGCTTGCCCTGGGCTACTCTCACGGCCTCCCTCCGGGAGGCGATGTCGCGGGTCGAAGCACCAGGC
>Ga0316217_10000927_pt1 | contig 39726 bp, 33 predicted proteins | sample 1anoAmetaG_FD_203633 | JGI IMG/M metagenome (GOLD analysis project Ga0316217, IMG submission 203633) | Freshwater microbial communities from Trout Bog Lake, Wisconsin, USA - 1anoA | ecosystem: Environmental > Aquatic > Freshwater > Lake > Hypolimnion/Profundal zone | place: USA: Wisconsin...
ATGAAACCGATCCGCACCTGGGTCTGAACCTCGCTGAAATCCGGGGCCATAGGCACTAAAACGGGGCCTCGGGATTGGCAACAAAGCTAGTTAGTGACTTTGGTGCGGAACCCGGGCTAGCGGAGACATGCAGATAATCAGTTGTTAAAACCAACCCCGGCGTCAGCTGAAGCCCAGCACCGGATGCGGCGCGTAGGGCGCCTCCAGCGCTGCCATCTCCCCGGCCTCCAGATGCACCTCCAGCGCAGCGACCGCGTCCTTGAGATGGTGTTCCCGGGTGGCGCCTACGATGGGCGCGGTGAGCCCGGGGCGGCTGAGCAGCCAGGCCAGGGCCACCTGGGCCCGGGGCACTCCGCGCTCACCGGCCACCTGGCCCAGCCGGTCCACCACTTCCCGGTCGGCGGCCTCGGTCTGGCCGTACAGCTTCATCCCGAACGCGTCGGTCTCGTAGCGCCGGGTGGTCTCGCCCTGCCAGGCCCGGGCCAGCCGCCCCCGGGCCAGGGGGCTCCAGGGAATGACGCCGATGCCCTGGTCCCGGCAGAGCGGCAGCATCTCCCGCTCCTCTTCCCGGTAGAGCAGGTTGTAGTGGTTCTGCATGGACACGAAGCGGCTCCAGCCGTGCCGGTCGGCCAGGTACAGCGCCTTGGCGAACTGCCAGGCGAACATGGACGAGGCGCCCAGGTAGCGGACCTTGCCGGACTTCACCAGGTCGTGCAGCGCCTCCAGGGTCTCCTCGATGGGGGTGTCGTAGTCCCAGCGGTGGATCTGGTACAGATCCACGTAGTCGGTGCCGAGCCGGCGCAGGCTCTGATCCAGTTCATGGAACAGAGCCTTGCGCGAGAGCCCGCGCCCGTTGGGCTCGTCGCGCATGACCCCGTGGACCTTGGTGGCGATGACCACCGCCTCCCGGCGCACGCTGCCCTTGAGGAACCGGCCCAGCACCTCCTCGCTGGCGCCGCTGGAGTAGACGTTGGCGGTGTCGAAGAAGGTGATCCCCAGTTCCAGGGCCTGGCGCAGGAAGGGCTGGCTGGCCGCTTCGTCCAGGGCCCAGGCATGGCTGCCGCCCCGCGGGACGCCGGTGGCGGGCGCCCCGTAGGTCATGCAGCCCAGGGCGATGCGAGAAACCTTGAGGCCGGTCCGGCCGAGGTTGAGGTAGTCCATGGAAGCTCCTTCCGCACGCTGGGTTGCTGTTGAACCGCCGTCTACACCGGCGCCATGATCCCGCACGGGGCGCAGCGCCGGAAGTACTTCCCCCGGGTGGTGGAGGGGATCAGCCGCATGGGCTGGCCGCAGCTGGCGCACAGCCCGGCGTCCGGGGCATCGCCGCGCTTGATCTGCCCCACCACGTCCGCCACGAAGCCGCGGATGCCCTCCATGAAGCGCTCCCGCCCGGCCTCGCCCCGGCGGATGGCCTCCATCTGGGCCTCCCACTCCCCGGTGAGCTGGGGGCTCTTCAGGGCCTCGGCCCGGATGCTCTTCACCAGCTCGATGCCCTTGGCGGTGGGCTGCAGGATGTTGCGGCCGCGCTCGACGAAGCCGCGCTTGAGCAGGGTCTCGATGATGCTGGCCCGGGTGGCGGGGGTGCCCAGGCCGCAGTCCTTCATCGCCCCCTTCAGGGCGTCGTCGTCCAGTTCCTTGCCGGCGCTCTGCATGGCGCCCAGCAGATCGCCCTCGGTCATGCGCTTGGGCGGCGAGGTCTTGCCCGGCCGGAGGGCGAGGCCGGTGGTGTCCACCGCCTCGTCCTTGACCACGGCCGGGAGCGTGCCGGAGGCCTCCTCCTCCTCGGGCTCCTCCGCGTCCGCTTCCCCGGCCCGGGGCGCGGCCTTCTTCGGCCGGCCGTGGGGCGGATCCACCTCGGACCAGCCCAGGGCCTTGACCACGGTGCCGGTGGTCTTGAAGGTCTCCTTGAGGATCCGGGTGACGATGGTGGTCTTGGCCTCCACCCGGTCCGGCCAGTGGGCCGCCAGGAAACGCCGGGCGATCAGGTCGTAGATCTTCAGCTGGTCGCCGTGCAGGGTCCGGGCCGGGCTCTCGGTGGGCACCAGGGCAGTGTGGTCCTCCACCTCCTTGTCATTGACGAAGCGCTTGTCCAGGGTCACCGGCCAGCGGGTGCGCAGTTCGGCCACGAACGGGTGCAGATCGGTGAGCTGGCCCTGGCCGATGGCCTTGATCCAGCCCGGGATCTTCAGCGCGTCGGCCTCGGTGAGGCAGCGGGAGTTGGTGCGGGGGTAGCTGATCAGCTTGGCCTCGTAGAGCGCCTGGGCCACCTCCAGGCTGTGCTCGGCGGTGAAGCCGAAGCGCTTGTTGGCCTCCTTCTGCAGCGCCGTGAGATCGTAGAGCAGCTCGGGCTTCTTCTTCTCGGTGCGGGCCGCCACCGAGGCCACCCTGCCCGGCTGGTCCTTCAGAGACTCGGCCAGGGCCAGGGCCTCGGCCTCGGTGTCGAACCGGTCCCGCTCCCGGCCTTCCTCCCGGCGGAACCATTTGCCCTTGTAGGCGCCGGCCGCGGCCTGGAACTGGGCCCACAGGGTCCAGAAGTCCCTGGGGACGAAGTTGAGGATCTCAAGCTCCCGGTTCACCATGAGCGCCAGGGTGGGGGTCTGGACCCGGCCCACCGAGTACACCCCCTCCCCGCCCGACCGGCGCTGGACCAGGGTCTGGGCCCGGGTGCAGTTGATGCCCACCAGCCAGTCGGCCTCCTGCCGGCACCGGGCAGCGTCCCGCAGGCCGGTGTAGCTCTCGCCCGGCTTCATGCGGCCGTAGGCTTCCAGGATGGCGGCGTCGGTCAGGCTCGAGGCCCAGAAACGCAGCACCGGCTTGGCCGTGCCGCAGAGGCGGTAGACCAGGTCGAAGATCAGTTCGCCCTCCCGCCCGGCGTCGGTGGCGTTCACGATCTCGCCCACATCGTCCCGGTTCATGAGCCCGGCCACCGTGTCGTACTGGTCCCGGGTGGCCGGGATGGGCGCATAGCGGAAGGCCTCCGGGAAGAACGGCACCGCGTCCAGCCGCCACTGCTTCAGCGCGGGATCGTAGCCTTCGGGCGCCAGGGCCTCCACCAGGTGGCCCACGCACCAGGTGACGATCACGCCCTTGCCCTGGATGAAGCTGCGGCCGGAGCCCGGGATCCCCAGGGCGGCCGCGATGGCCCGCCCCATGCTTGGTTTTTCGCTGACGATGAGACGGAGCATGGGTCCTGGGTTCTCCTGAAGCTGGCCTCCATTGTAGGCCAAGTCCCGATCCGGGCCGGAAGCGGGCCGCCAAGGAGTGTAAACTGGCCGGGAGGTCGTCCATGTCGTTCACTCCAGGCTCCACCCATGGCCAGATGGCATCCATCAACATGACCCCGCTGATCGACGTGATGCTGGTCCTGCTGATCATCTTCATGGTCGCGGCGCCCATGCTCACCACCGGGGTGGACGTCAGCCTGCCCGAAAGCCGCACCGGCAAGAACCTCCAGTCCGAAGCGCTGATGGTGACCCTGGAGCGGGACGGGCGGATCCAGTTCCAGCAGCAGTTCGTCCAGGAGGGCGCGCTCCGGGCCCAGCTGCGCCAGCGGGCCGCCGAGAGCCGGAAGCGGCCGGTGATGGTCCAGGCCGACCACAACATCCCCTACGGGCGGGTCATCGCCGTGGTGGACGACATCCGGGAGGCCGGGTTCTCCCAGGTGGGCTTCGTCACCCAGGCGCCGCCGGCCCCCGCCCCGGCCCAGCCTTGAGGCGCCCTTGAGCCAGGACCTGAACGCCATCCTGCGCCAGCGTTCCCGCATGCGGGGGCTGGGCTGGCCGGTATGCCTGACCGTCAGCCTGGTGTTCCACGGGGGCATCGCGGCGGCGCTGCTCATCGCCCCCCGCGGCGAGGCCAAGGCTCCCGAAGAGACCAAGGTCACCTGGGTGACCCTGCCCGCCGCCGCCGACACCGGTCCCCTGGGCGGGGCGGGGCCGGCCGAGCAGGGCAAGCAGGGCGAGCGGCTGCGCCGCGTGGAGCAGGTGGCGCCCAGGCGCCCGGAGCCCCCCGCCCCCCGCCCGGTGGCCACGCCCAACGCCTTCGGCACCAAGGCCTCCCAGCCGGTGCGCGGCACCAGCCCCGACCCCGAAAGCATCGGCAAGGCCCCCGAGGCCGCCAAGGGCCCAGTGGCCGCCCCTAACCCGGCCGAAGGCGCCGCCGGCCAGGGCGGCGGCGGCGGCATCGGCATCGGTTCGGCGGTCCCCGGGCTCAAGGCCTCCGGCGGCATCCAGGGCGGCTCCGGCCTGATCTCCGACCTCGACGGGAACTTCCCCTACACCTGGTATCTGCAGCAGGTCCAGAGCCGCGTCACTGGCAACTGGAACCGCCTGGGCTCGGCCCAGGGCCGGGTGCAGATCTACTTCCGGATCCAGCGGGACGGTTCCCTGGACGGGGTCCGGGTGGAGATCCCCAGCGGCAACGCCTCGCTGGACCAGAGCGCCCAGCTGGCGGTGCGCCGCTCGTCCCCCCTGCCCCGGCTGCCCGAAGGTTTCGAGGCAGCCTCGCTGGGGGTGCGGTTCTGGTTCACCTACCTGGGCAACTGACAGATCCCTTCGCCCTTGGGCTGGCAGGGGGTGGGGATGCAGGTGTAATCCCCGATCGCCTTGGCGTCGTGCGGGCCGTTCAGCCCCAGCCCGCCGGCCAGGCTGTTGGCGACGGTGCCGTAGGTGTAGACGATGTCCTTGTCCTGGGTGATCTCGATCACCTGCTGGTTGAACTGGTCGCTGATCAGGATGTGGCCGTCGCGCAGGCGCACCGCCCGGGTGGGCCGCGGGTCGGACACGCTGCCGGACCGCAGCTTGGTGCTGTAGAGCCAGATCATCTCTCCGGCGGGATTCACCTCCACCACGCGGTTGTTGCCGGTGTCGGCGATGAGCGTGTTGCCGTTCTTCTCGCGGGCGGCGAAGGCGGGGGCGCACAGCGGGCAGCCGGTGCGGCGGTCGCGGCCGTACTCCCAGACGATGCTGCTTTCGGTTCCCAGACCCTCGTCGCCGGACGCCCGGTTGACCTCGATGACCCGGTTGTTGCCGGTGTCGGCGATGAGCACGTGGCGGTTGCGCATCAGGTGGGCGCTGGCCGGGCTGTCCAGCATGTTCGGGCCGGATCCCGGCATGCCGCTCATGCCGTACTGCCAGAGCAGGTTGCCGTTCCAGTCCACCAGGATCACCCGGTGGTTGCCCTGGTCGGTGATGAGCACCCGGTTGCCGCGCAGGAGCACCGCGCACACCGGCCGGTTCAGCTCGTTGGGCCCTGAGCCCGGCACCCCCGCCTGGCCGTACTGCCAGACGATGGTCCCGGTGGCGTCCACGGCGATGACCCGGTTGTCCGGGCAGCCCTGGGGGCAGCCCGGGGTCCCGGCCGGCAGCCCGGTGCCGCAGATGAGGGTCAGCCCCCCGATCCGCAGGGCGTCGCCGGGCCCGGCCACGGACGTCGCGCCGGGAACCGTGCTTCCGTCGCCGAACTGCCAGACGATCCGCTGGCTGGGATCCACCTCGATGACCCGGTTGTTGGCCCGGTCGGAAATGAGGACATTGCCGCGGTTGTTCAGTTCGCGATGGGCTTGCCGGGCCTCCAGGCCGGCGCCCAGTCCCAGGACGGCCAGGGCCAGGGCGATGGTTTTCGGGCCGTTCAGGCGATTGAGGGGGAAGATCGTGCCAAGCCGCATGGAACCTCCAATAATGCAGACTCATACCCAGTGCGGCCTCCGCACTGGAGGCCAACGCTATCGGATGCCCGAAAGCACGGTCCGTTACAGGGCGGACTCCGTCCATGCAATCATCCAGGTCCCCTCGTTGCGCTCTCCCCAGAGGAACACGTTCCATGGGATCCCTCCGTTACGCTGCCGGTGAGGCGCGCGAACGCGCGCCGAGTCCCGGCAGCGACTACGGACGCAAGTCCGGGACCCGGACGAGGACGTGGACGGGCTAATCCGGCTGGTCCAGCGGCAGTTCAAGGTGCCGGCGATGCTTCACCAGCAGCAGCGTGCTGCCCTCCAGGCTGGTCTCCATCGCCACGGAATCCATCACCTGCTTCATGAAGTAGACCCCGCGGCCGTTGGGCTTGAGCAGGTTCTCCGAGCGGTTGGGATCGGGCAGCCGGTCCAGGTCCACGCCCCGGCCGGTGTCCTGGATCCGGATCTCCAGCCGCTGGGCCAGCGGCGTGAAGGTCACCTGGATCGCCTTGCGCTTGTCCAGCTTGTTTCCGTGGCGCATGGCGTTGCCGATCCCCTCCTGGATGGCGAGCCAGATCCGCTCCCCGTCCTCGTGGGAGAAGTTGAGATGCTTCAAGAGTTCCGAGCCCACCACCTGGATCAGGTCGATGAACCTGAGATCCGTGTTGCAGGTCAAGGTGACAGGTTGTAGCGGGGCAGCAGCCATGTACAAATATCCTTGGGAAGAGGGAACCCACTCCAATAAAGTTACTTGGAAATCGGCTTGCCGGGCATAGATAATTCCAGAATCGCCTTCCTTCGGCCCCTGGCGGCGGCGCGGGTTCGGCGGTAGAGTGATTGGCTGACCATGCCGGTCAAGATTGGGAGTGTTCCATGAAGGTGATCGTGGCCAAGACCGCCGGCTTCTGCTGGGGCGTGCGCAGGGCCATGGACGCCGTGCTGGAGGCCTCCACCCGGAGCGGGGCGGGACCGGTCCAGACCCTCGGCCCGCTGATCCACAATCCCCAGGCGCTGGATCTGATCAACCGGCGCGGGGTCTCCGTGGCCAGCAGTCCGGAGGCGGTCAAGGACGGCACGGTGGTGATCCGCGCCCACGGCATCCCCATCCAGGACCTGCGGGGACTGAAGGAGCGCCAGAAGCGCGGCGAGATCGCCATCGTCAACGCCACCTGCCCGGAAGTGGCCAAGGTCCACAGCCGGATCAAGAAGTGGAGCCCCAAAGGCTACTTCGTGATCATCCTGGGCACGCACGGACACGCCGAGAGCGTCGCCCACCAGAGCTTCGCCGAGCACGGCTCGGCCATCGTGGCCAACCTGGAGGAGGCCCGGGCCCTGCCCGACCACCTGCTGGAGAAGGCCCTGGTGGTGGCCCAGACCACCTTCACCGTCAAGGACTTCCAGGAGATCTCGGACTACCTGCGGAGCCGGAGCGGGGCCTGCATCGTGGAGAACACCATCTGCGAGGACACCTGGACCCGCCAGGAGGAGGCCCGGGAGATCGCCCAGGTGGCCGACTACGTCATCGTGGTGGGCGGCAAGGCCTCCTCCAACACCAAGCACCTGGCCGAACTGGCCGCCCGCTACGGCAAGCCGGTGCAGTACGTGGAGACCGCCGCCGAACTGGACCTGGCGGCCTTCAACGGCAGCGAGACGGTGGGCGTCATGGCCGGCGCTTCCACTCCCACCTGGCTGGTGGAGGAGGTGGTGGACCTGCTCGGGCAGTCCGGCTCCGGCCGGACGGTGCGGCTGCTCAACGCCGCCTTCGTCAATCCGCTGAAGCTGGCGGTGGGGGCCGGCATCCTGACCCTGGGGATCTGCCACTGGACCGGCCTGCCGTTCACCTGGCGCTACCCCGCCATCACCGCGGCGTACGCCCTGGCCATGTACCTGCTCACCCCGTACCTGGACCCGCTGGGCCTGGGCTCCAAGGGCCCCGGCCGGGCCCGGATGCTGGAACGCAGCCGGACCTTCATGGTGGTCACCGCGGTAGCGGCACTGGCCGCGGCCTTCGTGCTGGCGGCCACCCTTGGCCTGGGCTCCATCCTGGTGGTGGGCGGCGCCTCGCTGTTCGGCCTGGTCTACAAGCAGAAGCTGCGCCTGGGCCGGACCGTGCTGAGCCTCAAGTCCATCCCCGGCTCCAAGGACGTGCTGGTGGCCCTGGCCCTGGCCGTGGTGGCCCTGGCCCTGCCGCTCTGGCACGACGGCCGCCCCTGGGACGCCCGGGCCTGGGCCGGGGTGCTGCTGGTCACCGCCCTGGTGTTTGCCCGCACCACCACCTACAACCTCAGGGACATGCAGAACGACCAGATCCTGGGCCGGGAGACCCTGCCGATCCTCATCGGCCGCCGGGCCACCAAGTGGGTGCTCCTGGCCTGCCTGACGGCAGCCCTGGCGGCCACCCTCGCGGTCACCCTGCCGCACCCGTCGCCCCGCCGGTGGCTTGCCGTGGCGGTGCTGACCGTCTGCGCCTGCTACCCGCTGTTCCACCTCTGGTTCTTCCACGAGCGGTTCTCCGCCGGCAAGCAGCGCCTGGAGCCCTGGGTGGAGACCAGCTTCTTCCTGGCCGGCCTGCTCGCCCTGGCCTGACGGCCTGGATTCGGGTTCTAGCAGGCGTAGCGGAGCTTGCTCCGCGTAGGCCTGCTTGTGCCCGGCACGGTCGCCTGAGCCAGCGAGGTCCAGCCGGTGCTGGCAGACGGCGGCCCTGGCAACGGGGCGGACGAAGGGCCAGGTCGATCAGGATCATTCCTGATCAATTGTTGGCTATTCCGAGACGGTGGATACTGGAGCATGCCCATGCCGCCCCGGTCCTCCACCCCTTCCGCCCGGCCCTGGGTGCTGATCACCGGCTGCTCCACCGGCATCGGCCGGGCCCTGGTGGAGGCCTGCCGGGAAGCCGGGTGGGGGGTGGTGGCCACCGCCCGGAACCTGGACGCCCTGGCGGACCTGCCGCCGGGCCCGGACCTGGTGCAGCTGGAACTGGACGTGACCCGCCCCGGCACCATCGCCGCCGCGGTGGAGGCCTGCGCCCACCTGCGCCTGGCCGGGCTGGTCAACAACGCCGGCTACGGCCAGATGGGGCCGCTGGAGTTCGTCCCGGCCCAGGAACTGCGGGCCCAGCTGGAGACCAACGTGGTGGGCCTGCACGCGGTCACCCAGGCCTTCCTGCCGCTGATCCGCGCCGGCGCGGCGCCGGGGGAGGGCCGGATCGTGCACGTGGCCTCGGTGCTCGGCCGCATGAGCATCCCCTGCGCCGGCGCCTACTGCGCCTCCAAGCACGCCGTGGTGGCCCTGGGCGAGACCCTCCGGCTGGAGCTGGAGCCCGGCATCCGGGTGATCCTGGTGGAGCCCGGGGCGGTGCGTTCGGAGTTCCGGGACACCCTCGCCAGGGCCATGGCCGGGCTGCAGGCGCGGATCCGGGGCACCCGGTTCGAGCCGCTGGTGGCCGGCTACCTGGCCCGCAACGAGGCCCACGGGCAGCGCCACGGACTCCCCGCCGAAACGTGCGCCCGGCGCATCGCCGCCGCCATGGCCCGGAAGCGTCCGCCCCGCAGGCTGGTGGTGGGCCGGGACGCCTTCTGGTCCGGGGTCGCCAAGGCGGTCCTGCCGGCGGCCTGGTGGGAGTGGGCGGTGCGCCGGGCGTTCGGCCTGGGCAAAACGAGAAGCTGACAAACGGGCCGGAAAGATACCAGACTGTTGCCATGACTGAAGACCGCCTGTACCTGATCGATGCATTTGCCCTCATTTTCCGGGCCTACTTCGGCAACATGCGCCTCAAGAACGGCGCCGCCATGACCATGGCCCGCATGCTGCTGGCCCTGGTGGCCCAGCACAAGCCCAGCCACATCGCCTGCGTCTTCGACCGCCCGGAACCCACCTTCCGCCACGAGATCTACCCCGAGTACAAGGCCAACCGCGCCGAGATGCCCGAGGACCTGCGCCCCCAGATCCCCATCATTCGCGACCTGGCCGCGGCGCTGAACATCCCCATCGTCGAGCTGGCCGGCTACGAGGCCGACGACGTGATGGGCACCCTGGCCCGGCAGGCCGCCGCCCGCGGCCTGGCCTCGGTCATCGTCAGCCCGGACAAGGACCTGCTGCAGCTGGTGGACGACGAGGGCAGGATCCAGGTGCTCAACAACCGGGACGGCGAGGTGTGGATCGACCGGGCCGGGGTGAAGGAGCGGTTCGGCGTCTGGCCGGAACAGGTGGTGGACCTGCTCACCCTCATGGGCGACGCCAGCGACAACGTCAAGGGCGTGGAAGGCATCGGCGAAAAGGGCGCCCGGGACCTCATGGAGCAGTACGGCAGCCTGGAGGCCATCGTCGAGCACCGCGCCGAACTCAAGCGCAAGGCCCACCGGGAGGGGCTGGAGGCGGCCCTGCCCCGGCTGCCGCTGGTGAAGCGGCTGGTCACGGTGGTCACCGACCTGAAGCTGCCCCTGGGGCTGGATGACCTGGCCTACAAGGGGGTGGACCAGGCCCAGGCCCGGGCCGCGTTCAAGCAGGCCGGCTTCGAGACCCTCACCAAGGAGTTCACCAGCGTCGGCAGCGTGGGCGGCCCGGCCGCGCCGGAGGGGACCCCGGCCGGCGCCCGGGTCTACCGGGCCGCGGCCGCCGCCGCCGACCTGGAGGCCGCGGTGGCGGCATGCCGGAGGGCCGGGGTGTTCGGGCTGGACACCGAGACCACCGGACTGGATCCCACCCGGGGCCACATCGTCGGCCTGAGCCTGGCCTGGAAGCCCAACGAGGGGCTGTACGTGCCGCTGGCGCACCTGAAGCCGGGTTCCGAAGACACCGCCGGCTCCCTGCCCGGGCTGCTGCCGGATTCGGGCCTGCCCGAGACCCTGCTGGACCTGCGCGGCGAGCCCGCGGCCTTCTTCGACGAACTGGCGCCCTACCTGGATCCGCGCAATGTGCCGTTCCGGGACGCGCTGCGGATCCTGGGCCCGCTGTTCCGGGACCCGGCCGTGGCCAAGGCCGGGCAGAACCTCAAGTACGATCTGCAGGTGCTCAAGCGCCACGGCCTGGAGGTCAAGGGCCTGGGCGACGACAGCATGGTGCTGAGCTTCCTGGTGGACTCCAGGCTCCGGCACAACCTGGACGACCTGTCCTCCCGGCACCTGGACCTCCGGCCCATCCCGTTCGAGGCCGTGGTGGGCAAGGGCAAGGGCCAGAAGCGGTTCGACGAGGCGGATTTCGGCCACGCGGTGCAGTACGCCGCAGAGGACGCCGACCTGGCCCTGCAGCTGTGCGGCCGGCTGAAACCGCTCATCGCCGATCCGGCCCTGACCCGCCTCTACAGCCAGGTGGACCTGCCCCTGGTGGAGGTGCTGGCGGACCTGGAGCTGACCGGGGTGCGCCTGGACGTAGAGGTCCTGGCCCGGCTGGCGGTGGACATGCGCGCCCAGCGCGACGCCGCGGAGAAGCGCGCGGTGGAGCTGGCCGGCGAGCCGTTCAACCTCAACAGCCCCGGCCAGCTGGGCCGGATCCTGTACGAGAAGCTGGGCCTGCCGGTGCTCAAGCGCACCGACAAGACCAAGGCCCCTGCCACCGACGAGGACGTGCTGTCCGAACTGGCCCGCCGGGAGGACGGCGAGATCGCCCGGGTGCTGCTGCGCCACCGGCAGATGCAGAAGCTGCTGGGCACCTACGTGGAGGCCCTGCCGGCCATGGTCAATCCGCTCACCGGCCGGCTGCACACCCGCCTGCACCAGGCGGCGGTGGCCACCGGGCGGCTGGCCTCCTCCGACCCCAACCTGCAGAACATCCCGGTGCGCACCGAGGAGGGCCGCGCCATCCGCGGGGCCTTCGTGCCGGCGCCCGGATGGGTCCTGCTGGACGCCGACTACAGCCAGATCGAGCTGCGGGTGGTCGCCTCCCTGGCCCAGGACCCCACCCTGCTGGGCGCCTTCAAACGCGGCGAGGACATCCACCGGCGCACCGCCTCGGAGGTCATGGGCCTGCCCATGGAGGAGGTCACCGCCGCCCAGCGCAGCGCGGCCAAGGCGGTGAACTTCGGCCTGCTCTACGGCCAGGGGGCGTTCGCCCTGTCGGCCAGCCTGGGCATTTCCTTCAAGGAAGCGAAAACCTTCATCGAGCGCTATTTCGAGCGCATGCCCAAGGTCGCCGAATGGATCGAGGCCACCAAGGCCCGGGCCCTGGAGGAAGGCCTGGTGCGCTCCCACTGGGGCCGGGTGCGGCGCATCCCGGACCTGCAGTCGGCCAACCAGGGACTCAAGGCCACCGCCCTGCGGGAAGCGGTGAACACCGTGGTGCAGGGCACCGCCGCCGACATCATGCGCCGGGCCATGGTCCGCCTGCACCAGTCGATGGCCGGCCTGCAGTCCCGCCTGCTGCTCCAGGTGCACGACGAACTGCTGGTGGAGGCGCCTCCCGGAGAGGTGGAACAGGTCTCCGCCCTGCTCCGGGACGCCATGGAGGGCGCCGACGACCTGGGCGCCCTGGACGTCAAGCTGGTGGCCGAGGTGCGCCCCGGCGCCAGCTGGCTGGAATGCAAGTGAAACCGACCGTCTCGCCCAAGGAGGGCCCATGCCTCGTCCTGCCACGCTGCCCCTGATCGACTGGAAGGCCGTGTTCGCCTCCGGCCTGGACTATGCCGGCTGGATCGGCCAGCGGGAGACCCCGGAGAACTGCGACAAGATGGAGGGCCTGCGCCAGGCCCAGGCCCTGGAGCCGCAGACCGCCGGCTTCCTGGCCGCCCTGCCCCGCCCGGTGCACGTCATCGCCATCGCCGAGGACTGGTGCGGCGACGTGGTGCGCCACGCGCCGGTGCTGCAGCGCCTGGCCGAGGCCGCGCCGAACCTGAAGGTCCGCTTCATCTCCCGCAAGCAGTGGCCGGATGTGTTCGCCCGCTTCCTCACCAACGGCGGCGAAGCCATCCCCAAGTTCGTCTTCCTCAGCGAGGCCCTCGTGGAGTGCGGCAACTGGGGCCCCATGCCCGCCGCCTGCCGGGAACTGATCGCCCGCGGCAAGGCCTGCGGCAACGTGGCCGCGGCCCGGCAGAAGGTCCACGGGCACTACGAGGCAGATCCCAGCAGGCGGATCGTGATTGCCGAACTCTGCCAGCTCATCGACGTAGCCGTATCCATGGAACCTTGAAGTAAATTCTGACCTCTGGCTGAGTGCGGGCTACGGGATGGGTGGCAGGTGGTCGAGCACGGACCCTGCACCCGATTCCGCGATAAAGCCATGCGGGTCAATGGGAGGCTTGCTGGATCAAGCGGGAGCTTCAGGCCGGATTCCCCATCCAAAAAATTAGTCAACAAACCTGCATATAGTGCTACCCTGTCGTCACCGCTAAAATTTAAGTGAAATACACCCATATCCTTGGTGAAGTTTAGCAAGATTCAGGAGGTACTGATGACTCCACGCGAGCGTCTCCTGGCGGCTATCGAACATCGTGAGCCTGACCAAGTGCCGGTCGATCTCGGTTCCAACCCGAGTTCGGGAATATCGGCGGTCGCCTATGCGGCCCTGCGCCGCTACCTCGGCATCCGGGGCGGGACGACGCGCATCTACGATGTCGTACAACAACTCGCCCAGCCCGAAGACTGGGCGCTCGACCGTTTCGGCATCGATGTCGTCGACATTGGACGAGCCTTCAATACCGAGGATTCGGATTGGTACGACATCACCCTTCCTTCCGGCGAGGTGGCCCAGTATCCATCGTGGTTCCACCCTGAGCGCCAATCCGACGGTTCCTGGAACGCCTATCATCGCGATGGCACCCTCATTGCGCGGATGCCAGTCGCCTCATGCTTCTTCGACGAGACCTGCTTTCCATACGAGGCGGAGTGGCCCGCGAACTTCGCCGGCCTGGACGAGGCCATGGGCAAAGTGCTGTGGTCTGCCCTGGTCCACTCGCCCTGGGACAGCGCCGGCCAGCCCGGCTTCTGGCCTCTGTTGCGCGAACGGACGAAGGCGTTGCGCGCATCCACCGACCGGGCCCTCATGGTGGTCGTCGGCTGCAACCTCTTCGAATGGGGTACCTTCCTCCGCCGCATCGACAACTTCCTCATGGACCTCCTGCTCGAGCCGGAGCAGGTCGAGGCGCTCCTCGACGCCCTGATGGAACGGCATATGGCAACCTTGGCCAACGTGTGCGAATACGTGGGCGACCTGGTCGAGGTCATCCGGTTCGGCGACGATCTGGGGACAGACCATGGTCCTTTCATGCGGCCGGACATCTACCGCAACCTCTTCAAGCCGCGCCACGCGAAGCTCTGCGAATACGCGCACGCGCATTCGGGAATGAAGACTTTCCTCCATTCCTGCGGATCCATCGACCGCTTTCTCCCCGACCTCATCGAGGCGGGCTTCGATATCGTGAATCCGGTCCAGACCACCGCCCGCGGCATGGAGCCAGACCGGCTCAAGCGCGAGTTCGGCAAGGACATCACGTTCTGGGGCGGCGGCATCGACACGAGGGCCGTGCTCAATCACGGCACGCCCGCAGAGGTCCGGCGCCAGGCTCTCGAGCGGCTCCAGATCTTCTCCAGGGGGGGCGGTTTCGTGTTCAATCCGGTTCACAACATTCTTCCCGACGTGCCCCCTGAGAACATTGTGGCGCTTTTCGACGCCGTGGCGGAGTTCAACGGGAAAGCGGTGGCGCGATGAACGAATCCGATTCCAACGTACTCCGGCGCTTCTGGCGCGCTTTCGCGCGCCGCCCGGATGCGAGCGCGATTGTCGCCACCACGGTCCTCTTTGTCCTCTTCTCGACATTGACCCAGAATTTCCTCACACCCTTCAACCAGTTCAATGTCTGGCGGGCGGCCTCCCAGAATGTCTTCATCGCCCTCGGCCAGGCCATGGTGGTCCTCATCGGAGGCATGAACCTCTCGCTCGGCGCCATCGGCGGCCTGACCGTCGTCGTCATTGGCCATTCGATTCAGGTCTTCGGCCTCGCTCCCTGGATCGCCGTCCTTTTCGGGCTGGGCGTCGGTGCGTTGTGCGGCCTGGTGAACGGCTTCTTCATCAGCCGCTTCAACCTCAACTCCTTCGTCGTGACGCTCGCCACCAGTTTCATTTTCCAAGGGCTGGTCAATGGCATCTCGCAAGGCCGCCCGTACTCGAATATCCCTCACGCCTTCACCATGCTGGGCAAAGGCGACCTCTTCGGCGTGCCGAACATGCTCTTCCTCATGTGCTTCGCGCTCATTCTGGTGCATGTCGCATTCCGGTATTCCGTCGTCGGCCGGGAACTTCTCGCGACCGGCGGCAATCCCGTGACGGCGCGGCTATCGGGGATCAAGACCAACCGCATGATCGTGCTCGCGAACGTGCTCTCGGGCTTGTTCGCGTCCCTGGCCGCCTCGCTATGGGTATCAAGGATGGGAACGGCCCAGCCCGCCACCGGAGGCGACTGGCTGATCGTCTCGTTCGCCGTCACGGTCATCGGCGGCACCGCCCTTGCCGGCGGCACCATCAGCGCGCCCGGATTCCTCTTCTCGGGCCTCCTCATGGCCCTGCTGCGCAACGGCCTCATCATGCTCGGGGTCAATGTCTACTTCGAGCAGACTTTCCTTGGCACGATCATCCTGCTCGCCGTCCTTGTGGAATGGCTCCGGGCGGGCGTTGTGGGGAATTCCCGAAGGCTTTCTTCAACCCGGGCGACCTAGTCCGCCCCTAACTGCATTGGAGGTCTGACATGAATAAATTGTCTGTTCTCTGCCTCGTCTCGGCGGTGACGGCGTTCGCTTTCGCAGCGCCCCCGAAGTTCGCCTGGTACGCGTCCGCGCCCCACCCCTATTTCGACTCGGTCAAGCTGGGTGTGGAGGCCTTCGCCCAGGATTATCACGTTGAAATCAAGGAACAGATCGGTCCGGACTGGAACATGGATAGCGAGAACACTGGCGTTCTCGCCCTCGCCGCCAACGGCTTCTCCTTCATCTCGATCTATCCTTCCGACGCCAGCGCCGCCAACGGCCTCTACGACGAGATCATCAAGAGGGGCGGAAAGGTCGTCAATTTCGGCGCCTCGACTTTCGAGCCCACCCCGGCCAGCTTCGCCGTCATGACCGATGTCAAAGCGGCCGCCATGAAGGCCGCGGGCTACCTCATCCAGAAGATGGGCGGCAAGGGTACGCTCGTCAACGTGCTCGAGGTCCTCGAGGACCCCAATACCAAGCTCCGGAAGGAAGGCGTCACTGAAGCTCTCAAGAATTACCCGGGCATCAAGGTCATCGAGGTCGCCGGCATCAAGTCCGAGCAGGAGGCGGCGGAGAAGATCGAGGGCGCGGTGGCAAGCGCCAACGGCTATGTCAATGGCATCCTCTGCACCGGTTTCGTGCCGACCATGGCCCTCTCCAAATTCCTCACCGACTACGAGACCAAGAACAAGAAGCACATCGACGGTGTCGGCATCGACGACGACCCCGGGATTCTCGAGGCGATCACCAAGGGCTACCTTGACGCCTCCATCGGCCAGAACACCTTCGGCCACGGCTACCTCTCGATGCTCGCGCTGAAGTACCTCTCCGAGGGCTACAAGCCGAAGGCGGGGATGTACAAGATCGATTCGGGCGTCGTCCTCATCACCAAGAGCAATACTGGGACCTACAAGGCCGACCTCACCAAGGTGACCCAGCAGATCAAGAACGACCTGACCAAGGTATACCTTTCCAAGTAGCAGGACGGTGCCGGCCGGGGTGACCCGGCCGGCGGGATGGACAGTGGCGATGCTCGAGATACGATCGGTTTCCAAGGCCTTCCCCGGAGTCCAGGCGCTGGACGGAGTGTCCGTCCAGGTGCGGCCTGGCGAGATCCATGCCCTCCTCGGCGAAAACGGCGCGGGCAAGTCGACGCTGATGAAGATCCTTTGCGGCATCTACCGCCCGGACTCCGGCGAGATCGAGCTCGACGGGCGCAAGCTCGTGCTCCGGGACTACCACGACGCGGTCCGCAACCGCATCAGCATCGTCCACCAAGAAATCCAGGTGGTGCCGCTCGCCTCGGTGGCCGAGAACATCATGCTCGACAAGCTCGACCATTTCCGTTGCGGGCCTCTCCTCAACTGGAAGAAGCTGCGGAGGGAGGCCCTCCACTACATGGACATGGTCGGGCTGCATTTCCCCGTGGACACGCCGATCGGCGGACTCTCGGTGGCCCACAAGCAGCTCGCGCAGATTGCGCGGGCCCTCTCCTCCGGCGCGCGGGTCCTCCTGCTCGACGAGCCCACCTCCTCGCTGACCCTGCATGAGGCAGCGACGCTCTTCGCCCTGCTCGGCAAGCTCAAGGAGTCGGGGGTCGCGATTGTCTTCGTGTCCCACAAACTCGAGGAGGTGCTCGAGATCTGCGATGTCGTCACCGTGCTCCGTGATGGGAAGCTCATCGGTACGCGGCCCCGTGCAGGCCTCGAGCGTGGGCAGATCGTCGAGATGATGATCGGTCGCAGCATGGTGGATTATTGGCGGGGCTTCCTGCCGACTCCTGGCCAGCCCGTCCTGGAGGTCAGGGGGCTTCAGAGCGATTTCTTTACGGGGATCGACCTCCATCTGCGGAAAGGGGAAATCCTCGGGCTGTACGGTCTCGTCGGGTCCGGGCGTACCGAGTTCGCCAAGACGCTCATCGGCGAGCTGCCGCACTCGGCCGGGGAGATTCTCGTGAACGGGCGGACCGCCCGGATACGGAGCGTCTTCGACGCACTGCACCGGTACGGCATAGGCTATGTCACCGAGAACCGGAAGGAAGAGGGTCTCATCCTCTCCGCGTCCCTGGTGACCAACATCGCCATCACGGTTTGGCGACGCCTCTCGGGGGCCCTGCGCGCCTTCTTCAGCCCTCGCGCCGAGTTCCGCTGCGGCGTGGAGATGATCGAAAAGCTCGACATCCGCACCTCCAGCCCGGAGCAGCTCGTCGGGAACCTCTCGGGCGGCAATCAGCAGAAGGTCTCGATCGCGAAGTGGCTTATCGCCGACTGCGATATTCTCATCGTCGACGAGCCCACGGTAGGCGTCGACGTCGGAGCGAAGGCTTCCATTCACGAGCTCATCTGGAGAATGGCCGCGGAGCAGGGCAAGTCGATCATCCTCATTTCCTCCGACATGCCCGAGATGATTTCGCTCGCGCGGCGCATTCTCGTCTTCAGGCAGTTCCGCGTCGTCGGAGAACTCTCGGACCTCAATTCGCAGCGCTACGGGAACGAAGCAGTCGGCCAGAGGATCGGCGAATTCTTCGCGTGAAAGGAGAGATGGTGGAACGTCACGGCTCGGTGATCAAGATTCGCCCCGAGAAGCTGGAAGAATACAGGCGACTGCACTCGGCTCCCTGGCCGCAGGTACTGGCCACAGTCTCGGCTTGCAACATACGCAATTACTCGATATACCTCAAGGATGGCTACCTCTTCAGCTACTTCGAGTACATCGGCAAGGATTTCCAGGCCGACATGGCCACGATGGCCCGCGACGTCGTCACCCGCGACTGGTGGGCGCTGACCGACCCCTGCCAGGAGGCCCTCGAGTCGCGCGCGCCGGGCGAGTGGTGGGCCTCGATGGAAGAAATCTTTCACCTCGACTGACAAGGACTAGGATCGTGGCAGTCACACTCGACGAGGTCGCCAGGACTGCCGGAGTCTCCCTCACGACGGCCTCCCTCGTTTTCTCTGGGCAAGGGCGGATCTCCGCCGAGACTCGGGAGCGGGTGCTCGCCGCGGCCTCGAGTCTCGGTTACCAGCACAGGCGCCGGAAGGTCGAGGCCAGAATCGCCCCTCTCCGCGATATCGCCGTCCTCCTCGACCTCGATCCCGAATGGTCCAAGGTCCTATACCTCATCCGCTCCGTCATTGCGGAGTTCGAGAAGACCCTACGCCAGGCGGGCTACAACACGGTCCTCATTCCCATCTCGCGCTCTGAGGACTTTTCCGCCGTCGTCGAGAAGATCCGCTGCTCGGGGGCCGTCGGCGTCGCGACCATCCATTACGCGCCGCCGGAGCTTCTCCTCTGCCTGGAATCTGCTGGCATCCCCGTCGTGGTTATGATGAATTCGTCATGCCAGGATCGCTTTGACACGGTCTGTGTCGACGACTTCCAGGGAGCCTACGAAGGAACTTCGTATCTGGTGCGGAACGGGCACCGGCACCTGGCCTTCCTCGAATGTGCCAGGCCCGACCTCCCCGTCCTGGCCGTCGACCGCTACTTTGGCTTCATGAAGGCGGTTGAGGAATTCCATCTCGATTTCGACAAATCCCGGCGGATCAGCCTGTGCCTGGATGACAAAGCGGAGGACCTCCGCCGCCTCGAGGACCTCGATGTGGCGGGGCGGGGGATCACGGCCCTCTTCGTTCTCGACGACGAGTTCGCTCTCTGCGTGATGAACCTCCTCGGACGGCTGGATATCCAGGTGCCACGCGAAGTGTCCCTGATCGCACCCGGAGACATGGTCGATTACTCCTGCGGCTACATTCCGCAGGTGACCACGATGCGTATCGACACGGCCTACATGGGCAGGCTCGCGGCCCAGATGCTCGCGAGCAGGCTGGCGCACGACCTCCGGCCGCGCGGGGTGCTGAAAGTCAAGCAGCATCTCATGCAGCGTGGATCGGTGAGGGACCTGAACGCCTAGAGCGCCTTCAACGCCGCGATCTCCTGCGGATTGCAGAACCGCCACTCCCCCGGCTTCAGCGCCGGATCCGCCAGCGGTCCGAACTGCACCCGCCTGAGCTTGGACACCGGATGGCCCACCGCCGCGAACATGCGGCGGATCTGCTGGTTCTTCCCCTCGATCAGGGTGACCATCAGCCAGGGGTTCTCGCCCTTCTCCGCCAGTTCGATGCCGCAGGGCTTGAGCATGCGCCCGTCCAGCCGGAAGCCGGAACGGAACTCGTCCAGGGTCGCCGCCTCCGGCATGCGGTGCACCTTGACCATGTAGACCTTGGCCACATGGAACTCCGGGGCCATGAGCCGCTGGGCCAGGGCGCCGTCGTTGGTGAACAGCAGCATGCCCTCGGAATTGAAATCCAGGCGGCCCACCGGGTAGACCCGTGCTTCCACGCCGTGCAGCAGCGCCATCACCGTGGGCCGGCCCTCGTCGTCCTTGACCGTGGTCATGTAGCCCTTGGGCTTGTTCATGAGGATGTAGGCTGGATCTTCCTTGGCCAGCGGCTGGAAGTCCAGGGTGATGGTGTCCCTGCGGGGATCGGCCCGGGTGCCCAGTTCGGTCACGGTGACGCCGTTCACCTGGACCCGGCCCTCGAGGATGATGGCTTCGCAGGCCCGGCGGGAGGCGATGCCCGCCGCCGCCATGATCTTCTGCAGGCGCTCGCCGGCGGGGGCCTTGGCCCGGACCTTGAGCCCGGAGGCGGAGGCCTTGGCCGGCCTGGCAGCCGCGGGCTTGGCAGCCGCGGGCTTGGCCGGGCGCGGACCGGCCTTGGGCCGGGCCACGGGGGCCCAGGGGCCGGTGTTGCGCGCCCTGGGACTGGCGCCCCGCGGGGCGGTGCCCGCGGCCGGACGGCGCGGAGATGCTGGACGGGAGGCCGTGGCCGGGGCTGCTGCGGCGGCGGCGGCGTTCTCCTCGGCCCACGGATCCTGGGCCGGCCGGGGACGCTGAAGCGCCGCGGGCCGCGCGGCGGGCCGGGCCGGGCCCTTGCGGGCGGCGGGCGCCTTGCCGGAGCGGGAACTGGGACGGGGGCTGGGACGTTTGCTGCCGACCGGCTTGGCCATTGTGGACCTCTGGCGTCGTCACGACGCGAATCCTACATCTTCTCACATTTCATGGCCAGGGCATTCACGAATTTTCCCCATTGCCGGCCTGTCTGCCCCATCCTTTCATTACCCCGGTCCCCCGAGGATTAGCGCGAGCTATTAGCCGCTCTTGAGGGTATCCTGGCTGTTCATATGGGTTCTTTTGCGAGGTGAACTGATGACTACGGTCAAACACGTATACTCCTTCGGCGGCGACCGCAACGAAGGCAGCGCCAAGATGCGCAATCTGCTCGGCGGCAAGGGCTGCAATCTCGCCGAGATGGCCGGCCTGGAGATTCCCGTCCCGCCCGGCTTCACCGTCACCACCGAGGTCTGCACCCTCTACATCGCCGGCGGCCAGAAGCTGCCCGAGGACGTGAAGGCGCAGGTCCTGGAATCCCTCAAGTGGCTGGAAGGCAATCGCGGCCGCAAGCTCGGCGACGTCGAGAACCCCCTGCTCCTCTCCGTGCGCTCCGGCGCCCGGGTCTCCATGCCCGGCATGATGGACACCGTGCTCAACCTGGGCCTCAACGACCAGACCGTCGAAGGCCTGGCCAAGGCCAGCAACAACCCCCGCTTCGCCTACGATTCCTACCGCCGCTTCATCATGATGTTCTCCGACGTGGTCCTGGGCGTGCACAAGGACCTGTTCGAGCATGAGATCTCCGCGCTCAAGGCCAAGACCGGCAAGAAGCTCGACACCGAGATCAGCGCCGAAGAGTGGAAGGGCCTCACGGTCGTGTTCAAGGCGATCGTCCAGAAGGAACTCGGCAAGCCCTTCCCCCAGGATCCCATCGAGCAGCTGTTCGGCGGCATCTGTGCCGTGTTCGACAGCTGGGAGACCGACCGCGCCAAGATCTACCGCCGCCTGAACCGCATCCCCGACGACTGGGGCACCGCCGTCAACGTCCAGACCATGGTGTTCGGCAACATGGGCGACGACTGCGGCACCGGCGTGGCGTTCACCCGCGACCCCGGCACCGGCGAAGCCTACTTCTACGGCGAGTACCTGATCAACGCCCAGGGCGAGGACGTGGTCGCCGGCGTGCGCACCCCCCAGCCCATCACCCGGGCCCAGGCCGAGGGCACCGGCCACACCAGCCTGGAAGAGGCCATGCCCGCGGCCTTCAAGGAGCTGCTCAGCACCTGCAACCGCCTGGAGCGCCACTTCAAGGACATGCAGGACCTGGAGTTCACCATCGAGCGCGGCAAGCTGTTCATGCTCCAGACCCGCATCGGCAAGCGCACCGCCCTGGCCTCCATCCGCATCGCCATCGACATGGTGGACGAGGGCATGATCGACTCCAACACGGCCCTCACCCGCATCGATCCCGACAGCCTGAACCAGCTGCTGGCCCCGGTGTTCGACCCCAAGGAGAAGGACGCCTTCAAGAAGGCCGGCAAGCTCATGACCAAGGGCCTGAACGCCGGCCCCGGCGCCGCCGCCGGCCGCATCGCCCTCAGCGCCGAGCAGGCCGAGCAGCTGGCCCTCTCCGGCCCGGTGGTGCTCTGCCGCACGGAAACCTCCCCTGAGGATCTGGCCGGCATGGTCGCGGCCAAGGGCATCCTCACCGCCCGCGGGGGCATGACCTCCCACGCGGCCGTGGTCGCCCGCGGCATGGGCAAGCCCTGCGTGTGCGGCGCCTCCGCCGTCACCATCGACCTCAAGGCCGGCACCCTCAGCGTCGGCAACATCGTCCTCAAGGGCGGCACCGACTTCATCTCCATCGACGGCTCCACCGGCGAAGTGTTCGCCGGCCAGCTCAGCGCCTTCCCCTCCGAAGTCAACCAGGTGCTGGTCGAGAAGAAGCTCAAGGCCGAGGACAGCGAACTGTTCGGCCGGTTCCAGAAGATCATGACCTGGTCCAACGCCGTGCGCACCCTCAAGGTCCGCACCAACGCCGACACCCCGCACGACGCCGAAGTGGCCCGCGCCTTCGGCGCCCAGGGCATCGGCCTGACCCGCACCGAGCACATGTTCTTCGAGGGCGAGCGCATCATCGCCTTCCGCAAGTTCATCCTGGCCAAGGACCTGGAAGCCCGCCAGGAAGCCCTCAAGGGCCTGCTGCCGATCCAGCGCGCCGATTTCGAAGGCATCTTCGAAGCCATGCACGGCCTGCCGGTCACCGTCCGCCTGCTGGATCCCCCCCTCCACGAGTTCGTGCCCCACGACGAAGCCGGCCAGGCCGAGATGGCCAAGGTCATCGGCGTCTCCGTCGACGAAGTCAAGCACCGGGTCGAGAAGCTGCACGAATTCAACCCCATGATGGGCCACCGCGGCTGCCGCCTGGGCATCACCTACCCTGAGCTGATCCGCATGCAGATGCGCGCCATCGCCGAGGCCGCCATCAACGTCGGCAAGCGCGGCATCGAGGCGCTGCCTGAAGTGATGGTGCCCCTGGTGGGCTCGGTCAAGGAACTGGCCTACACCAAGGCCGAGATGCTGGACGAACTGGCCGCCGTGAACAAGGAGCAGGGCACCACCTTCTCCTGCCCCATCGGCACCATGATCGAGATCCCCCGCGGCGCCATCACCGCCGACAAGGTCGCCCAGGAAGCCGAGTTCTTCTCCTTCGGCACCAACGACCTCACCCAGATGGGCTTCGGCATCTCCCGCGACGACTACGGCTCCTTCGTGCCCGACTACGTCGGCAAGAAGATCTTCGAGGACGACCCGTTCCAGAGCCTGGACCAGGAAGGCATCGGCGAGCTGGTCCGGATCGGCTGCGAGAAGGGCCGCGCCACCCGCCCGAACATCAAGCTGGGCGTCTGCGGCGAGCACGGCGGCGACCCCCGTTCGGTCAAGTTCTTCCACCGGACCGGCCTGAACTACGTCAGCTGCAGCCCCTACCGCGTGCCCATCGCCATCCTCGCGGCCGCCCAGGCCGTCCTGGAAGACCAGAAGTAGCACGACCGGATCCTCGATCCGGAACGGACAAGGCGGGGGCTTCGGCCCCCGCCTTTTTCCGTTCAGTGGAGGACCTTGGTGAAAACGCCGGTGTCCTCGGCCGCCTTGGCCAGCTGGAGGTCATAGGTCACGAAGATGAACGCGTCCACCATGGCGCCGGCGCTCTGGGCTTCGAGCGCGGCGGCCAGGTGCAGGGCGTCGGCGCCGCGGATCCCCAGGCTGACGGCGGTCCTGCCCGCCAGGAGGACCTGGTCCAGCCGGACCGCGATGTGGGTCGCGCTGGTCAGGAACCATTCCCGGAAGCTCACCAGGAAGGCCTGGCTCTGCACCCGGCTGATCCGCCCCTGGGCGGCGGCCCTGGAGAAGACCCCGCAGACCTCCACGAAGGACAGGTCGCTGGTGAGGACGGAGACCACCTCGGGATCGTTCACCAGGGCGATGGCTTCCCCGCTGCGGTCCTCCAGCAGGAACAGTTTGGCGATCACGCAGGAATCCAGGTAGAGGAGCCTGCTCACGTGCGGTCTTCCAGGATCATGTCCGCGGCGGAGGGTCCCGGACCGTCCAGACGCACCGTCGGCATGGGCAGCCCCGCGGCGAGCTGGGCGACATGGAAGCCCGGAAGGGCCTCGAGCTTCGAGAGGACCTCTTCCGCCGCACCAGGCGCGCCTGACAGCGGCACAAGGCGCACCGCGGGCACTCCGCGCAGGGAGATGGTGACCTCGGCGCCCTGGAGCGCCCGGTGGATGACCCTTGAAGGGTTAATGCTGAATTCCTTGACGGAGTAGGTCAATCGGGTGGATTTCATGATAAGTACCTCGCAATCAAGGTAAGCACCTCCGGCCGAAAAGCAAGCCCGAATGCGCCCCTGGCGGCACCAGGCCGATCCGGCGTAGCATGGAGCCGATGCCCCCTCGCCTTTCCCTGCTCCTGGCCGCCTTCCCCCCCGAACTTGCGGGGCTGGACCGGGATCCGCCGGCCGGGTGGCAGGTCGCCTGCACGGGCCTGGGCGCCCTGACCGCGGCCGTGGCCACCGCCCGGCTGATCGCTGAGCATGCGCCCGCCCGGGTGCTGTTCCTGGGCACCTGCGGCGCCTACGACGGGCGCCTGGCGGTGGGGGATCTGCTCCAGGCCAGCGAGGCCCTCTCCATCTCCGTGGACCTGCTGGACGGGCGCGCCTACCGTCCGGAGGCCGAGCTCCAGCGCTGGCCGGCCACCCTCGACCCGGGGCTGCTGCCCTTCCCGGCCCTGCCGGTGGCGGTCACCCCCGGCATCACCCGGACCCTGGAGGGGGCCCGTCGGCTGGCCGGCTGCGCGGCGGCGGAACACCTGGAACTGACCGGGGTGTTCGCCGCCTGCCATGCGGCCGGCATCCCCTGCGGCGCGGCCCTGGCGGTGGCCAACCGGGTGGGGCCCGAGGCCCACGGGGAGTGGCTGGCCAATCATGAGCGGGTGAGCCGGGCCCTGGTGGCGGCGCTCCAGGCCGGCGGGAGCTTCCGGCGCTGACCGGCGAATGCGGCCGGCTCGATTCGCGCATCAAGGCCCCACCCGCAGCCGCCGGCCGTCCCCCTTCTCCACCCGCCAGCCGTCTCCGCTGGCCTCCACCCGAACTCCCCGGCAGGTGCCGGTGACGAACACCGGGGCGCCGGTGCAGCGCAGGGCGGCCATGGCTTCGGCGTGGGGATGGTCGAACCGGTTGTCCCGGCCCGCGCTCACCAGGGACAGGCCGGGCTCCAGGGCCCGGACCCAGCCGGGATCGGAGGCGCTCCGGCTGCCGTGGTGCCCGGCCTTGAGCAGGCGGGAGAAGCCCCCGGTTCCGCCAGGTTCGCCCAGGCCCAGCAGGTCGCGTTCCTGGGTGGCCAGCGCGTCGCCCATGAGCCAGAGTTCCCGGTTCCGCCAGCGCACCCGGAGCACCGCCGAGGCCATGTTGTAGTCCCGCACCGCCAGCGCCATGGGCGGCCAGCGCACCGAGAACGCCGCCTCGCCCCGGTTCCAGTCCTGGCCGCGCAGCAGCGGCCGCGCCCCGGGCACGGCGCCGGCGGCGCCGCAGGCCGCCCAGGGCCGGTCCGGCCCGGCCAGGGCCGGCAGGGCGGTGGAGGCCAACGGCCAGAGCCGGGCCAGGGTGGCATAGCCGCCGGCATGGTCCAGGTGCGGGTGGCTGAGCACCAGGTGCACCGGTTCCCGCACCCCGCGCCGGCTCAGCAGCCGGGCCAGGCGCCGGGCCGCCCTGGGGTCGGGACCGGTGTCCACCAGGGTGGCGTCCGCGCCGGGCAGGCGCAGCAGCAGGGCGTCGCCCTGGCCGATGTCCACCGCCTCCAGGCTCAGGGTGGACGGCGCCCGCCCGGTGCCGCCCGCGGCCAGGAGCCCCAGGGAGGCGGCGGACAGGGAGGCGCATAGCCAGCGGGTGCGGCGGAACCGGGCGTGCAGCTGGGCCAGCAGGATCCAGCCCGCCAGCAGGGCGATCCAGGGCCACAGGCAGCCGGTGGCCAGGGGCACGATCCGGGCGAAGCAGGGCAGCAGGGTCTGCCCGGTCCACGCCAGCAGCGCGCCGATGGCCGGCACCAGGCCGGGCACGGGCGCCAGGGTCAGGGCCAGGCACAGCGGAGCCAGCAGGGCGACCAGGGGCAGCAGCGCCAGGTTGGCGGCCACGCCCCACAGCGGCGCGCCGCCGTGCAGCAGCGCCAGCAGCGGCAGGGTGGTCAGCCACGGCGCCAGGACCCGGGCCGCGGCCGGCCCGGCCCGGCCCAGCAGGGGCGACAGCAGCCCGGCCAGAGGCCCGCTGGCCCACACCAGGCCCAGCAGGGCCATCCAGGCCAGCAGGAAGCCCGGCTCGCAGCCGGCCGCGGGGTGGAGCATCAGCCAGGCCAGGAGGGCCCCGTGCAGGGTCAGCACCGGCGGCAGTTTCCAGCCGGTGGCCTGGCCCGCCGCCCAGCCCGCGCCCATGAGCAGCCCGCGCCACACCGGCGCGGTGAAGCCGACGATGCAGCAGTAGAGCAGGCCGCCGGCTACCCCTGCCAGGCTGCCGCCCAGGTGGAACAGGCGGCGCCACAGCAGCGCCAGGGAACCCAGCACCAGGGTCACCTGGAGCCCGGAAACCACCAGAGTGTGGATGGTCCCGCTTTCGGCGAAGGCGCTGAACGCCTCGTCGCGGGCCGGGGGGATGCCCAGGGCGAGCGCGCCCCACAGGTCCCGGGCCGGGCCCGCGGGCAGCGGCAGGGCGTCGAACCGCCGGCGCACCCGCAGGGTCAGGCCGAGCATGAGGCCGGGCCGGGCCGGCCCGAGCGGTTCCATCGCCCGGGCCGAGCCGAGCCGGATCCGCCGGGGCGTGCCATCGCTGCGGGCCCGCCACAGGGGCCGCTCCGCCAGGAAGGCCGGCCCGGGCTCCACCCGCCGCAGTTCACCCTGGAAGCGCACCCGGGTGCCGGGCTCGGGCGGGGCGGCGCCGGCCGCCGGCAGCGCCAGGGGCAGCACCCGGCCGCGCAGTTCCGCCGGGGCGTCAACCCGCAGGGCCGACCGGCGGGCGCCCGGCACGGCGCTCCAGGGCGCCGCCAGGACCCCCTCGAGCTCCCGGAAGCCGCAGGGAAGCACCGGTTCCTGGCGGGCCAGGCGGGCCAGGCCGCCCAGGGTGCCCCAGGCCAGGGCCAGCGCCAGGGGCAGCGCCGCCCAGAGCCCGGAACGGACCAGGGGCGCGCTGGCCAGCACCGCCAGCCAGCCGCCGGCCAGGGCCGGAGCCGGCAGGCGGCCGTCCCAGGTTTCGGGGACCAGCCACGGCACCGAGCAGGCGGCGGCCAGGGCCCAGGCCAGGGGCCAGGACCCTCCGCCGCACAGGCGCTGCCAAAGAGCTTCCCGGGAAAACATGACCGGCATCATCCCTCGCCCGGAGCCCGGAGGTCAACCCCCCGCTTCCGGCAAAACCCGCCACAATGGTAGGCATGAGACATCCCTGTTTCCGCGTTCTCGCGTTCCTGGCCCTCCTGGCGCCGGGACTGGCCGCCTGGAGCCCGCGCTGCCACGAAGCCCAGACCGCGCTGGCGGTGCGGCTCGCCCCCAACCGGATGCGCGACTACCTGCTGGTCCACCCGGACGAACTGCTCCAGGGCGCCCGGGGCCAGGCCAACGATCAGGTGCCCACGGTGGAGGACGTGGAGGAGCAGTTCCAGCGGATCGTCGAACTCTCCGAGAACAAGGCCCGGCCCGAGCGGCTGGTGCTGGAGCTGGGCGCCCTGGCGCACCAGGTGCAGCTGCTCATGGACCCGTCCGCGGTGCGCGGGGTCACCCCCCTGCGGGAATCCTTCGAAACCTACGCCGACGAGAACCTGCCCAAGCTGGTCCTGTGCCGGGAGCCGTTCTGGGCGGTGACCGCGCCGGTGGACCCGCGCCCGCCCCTGCTGCGCTGGGCGAGGACCAAGTTCGAGCGCCACCAGGCCCTGCTGGAATGCTTCGATGAGCGCACCGGGCGCCGGGTGGGTCCCTGGGACGAGCTGTCGGTGCCTTTCGCCGAGCTCCAGCTGGCCTATTCCAACGGAATCAACGCCACCGCCAACCTCTGGATCCAGCTCTGGCGGGCGGTGGGCGACCAGTGGGCGCCCCGGGACGGGCAATGACGGCCCGCCGCGATCCGGCGTGAAGCCATTTCTTCCTAATTCACCAATTGATTGATGGAGCGAACAGCATGGCCGAATACACTCGCCTGGGCTCTTTCCTGGTCGCGCAGACTCTGGCGGCGGCACCGGCCGCGAAGATCCACCGGGCCTTCACCACCTCGGACGGCGCCTGGGAACGGCACTGCCTGCTCAGCGTCTTCTCCGACGAGTTGAGCCTCGCCGGCCTGGGCTCCCGCTGGACCGAGGTCCGGAAGGCCGCCGACCAGCTGGACGGGGCCCGGGGGTTCGGCGCCAACTACCGCATCGAGACCGGGGATCCGGTCCACCTGGCCTGCGACTACCTGCCGGGCCGGACCCTGGCCCAGATCCTGGCCCGGACCCGCGAGGAGCAGGTCCCGCTGGGGGTGGACCACGCCCTGACCGTGCTGCAGAGCCTGGCCCAGGCGGTCGTGGCGATGCACGACCGGCACCTCCACCACGGCGTGCTGTCGCCCCACAGCGCCTGGGTCACCTACGAGGGCGCCACCCTGGTCCTGGACGCGCCGGTGGCGGCCATCGTCAAGTCGCTGCTGCCCAGGACCCCGGTGCTGCGGGCGGCGCTGGAGCCCGGCCAGACCCAGGCCCCGGTCAGGCCGTTCCAGCAGGACCTGTTCGCCCTGGGCGCGATCCTGTACGAGATGCTGACCCTGGAGCCGCTCCCTGCGGGGCCGGCCATCGCCGGCGCCCTGGCCCGGGCCACGCTCAAGGCGGCCCAGGAGGAAGCGGCCGTGCCCGGTGAGATGCTGGCCTTCATGAAGCGCCTGCTCCTGGTGGACGCGCCGTTCGACACGGCGCCGGCGTTCAGCGGCGCCCTGGAGCGCGTGCTCTTCGGCGGCGACTACTCGCCGGCGGTGTTCAACATGGCCTTCCTGATGCACACCCTGTTCCGCCAGGAGAACGAGGCCGACGCCGAGGCGGTCCGGCGCGAGCAGGGCGGCAGCTTCAAGGCCCATTCCGCCCCGGGCGGGACCGCCCCGGGGGCCCGGGGGCCCGGGCCGGACCGGGGGTCCAGCCGGAGCACCGTCTACCTGGTCGCCGGCGGCGTGGTGGCGGCCGGGCTGTTCGGGGGCATGTTCTGGCAGATCCAGCAGGGCAACCGGCAGCACCAGATCGAGCAGAAGAGCCTGCAGGACAAGCTGGCGGCGCTGCAGCGGGAGAAGGAGGCCAACGACGCCAAGCTGGCCGAGATCGCCAAGCAGGAGGCAGCGCAGAAGACCCTGGAGGAGATGTTCGGCCAGCAGGCCGAGAACGGCGGCACCGCCGAAGCCCGGGACGCCGCCCGCAAGGAGCTGGAATCCGCCAGGCTGAAGGCCCGGGACCTGGCCCGGCAGCGCGCGGACGCCCTCAAGGAGAAGCAGCAGCTCCAGGCCAGGCAGACCGCCGCGGCGGCCTGGGCCAAGGCCGCCGCGCCATCGTCCGCCGCCGCCTTCAACGCCGCGGCAGGCACCACGGAGCCTTTGAAACCCTGATGCGCCATCCCGGACCGGGCCTGTCCTGGATGCAGCGCTAGCCCAGGCGCAGCGGCTCGTCATCGTCCTCTTCGACCAGCCGGATGTTGCCGCCCCCGTCCAGCCGGGTGGCGTCCTCGAACATGTTGTGCAGCTTGGGCTCGAACTTCGCGGCATCGGCGAGCCTGGGGTCCTCGGACAGTTCCACCCGGGTGCGGACCAGGCCCGCGACGGGACGCTCGAGCCCCAGGATGGCCGCCAGCAGCTTGCGCGGATTGACCGCCTCGCCCGGAGCGATGCGGGTCTGGAACTGCAGGCCGGAGCCGGACCACTGGCACTGCTCCAGCAGCGGACGGATGTCAACGAGCCTGGAAGCCTTCTGGCCGCCGACCCTGGCGGTCCGCTCGATCTCGAACCGGCCGGCCTGGAGGAAGGCGCCGACCCGCTCCCGGGCCCGGTCCAGCAGTTCCGCGGGGCAGCACCAGCGCCAGTGGGCGCGGCGGCAAAGCTCCGCCACCGGCGACGCGTAGGTGGGCACTTGCAGGCACTCGAGGACCCGCAGGCCATCCGGCGCGCCTGCGTTGATCCGTTCGGGCAGGTCCTGGAGCGGCGTTCCGGCCGGTTCCAGGAGCGCCGCGTCGGCCCATTCGCAGAGTCCTTCCACGTCCAGCGGCAGCGGATGCCCCAGATGCACCGCCGGCCGGGGCGACTTCTCCAGGCCCATGGCCAGCGGCAGCCCGGCGTCCATGAGGGTGCGCCCCAGGAGCGCCACCAGCCCGGCGGGATGCTGGGCGCAGGCCGGGGCCAGCACCTGGAAGCGCAGCCGCAGCTGGCGCCGGCCGGGATCGTGCTGCCACAAGCTCATCCTCCGGCCCCGGGTGGTCTCCATCACCGCCTTCAGCCGGGCCAGGAACCCGCCCCAGGCCCCCGGTTCGCGCCGGGCCTGCTTGAGCAGCAGCCAGGCGTGCTCCAGCCTGCGCTCACGCTCCAGATCGGCCAGGAGCCGCTCCAGGGCCTCGGCCTCCGGCGGGCCCGCGGCCAGCAGCCGCTGCAGGGTCTGGAGCGACAGGGGCTCTCGGGTGGGCGCAGGGGTGGGGTTTTCCATAGGCTTCCAGTCTACCTGCCCGGCCAGGCCGGCGGCGCTGAGACCGCATCCAGGCGGGCGGAGGGGTTTTCCGCGAAGGCTGCTGATTTCCCTGTGGGGAATTCGCAACTTCCCATGAGAATCAGGTGTTCGATGGGCTGCTGCATTCCAAGTGCAGGGCGCATCCAGATTGACCATGTCACGAATTTCCCAATGGTGCTGCGCATCTTCGCGGATGTTCATCCCGCAGGGGCCGGCCATTTTTTCCATTCCGATACTAACAATTTAAATGTTTTGCCGGGCCGGCCGGCAGTCGCCCGCCCAGGGGCGAAGGGCCGTCCGCTCTCATCGGCAGTTCGTCCGCACTCAATCAGGACGCCCCCTGGGCGAAGGTCTTGTGATCGAGATAGCGCTTGATCTCCCGGCGCAGGATTTCGGGAACATTCTTGTCCTTCACCACCATTTTCAGATCCATGTCTATGAGCCGCTTGAAAGAATTGAGGGCGATGGCGAGGGGGGTCTTGGGGTTCAGCACGAGGCTCTTCACCACCGGATACTTCTTCATCCACTCCCGGTTCGTGCTGATGATCCGCAGCACCTCGATGTTGACGCTGCGCATCTGGGCGATGAAGGCGACCTCTCCCTCGGTGATGCGGCCGTTGCGCATCACGTTCACCTGGATCAGCCGGTTGGATTCGCGGATGAGCAGGGTCCGTTCCTCCTTGCCGCCGGTGAGGGCGAGGATGATCTTCTGGTTGGTGCGCAATTTCATGACCCTCTGGGCCAGGCGCAGCGGGATCTCCTCTCCGGTCTCCTGGGCCACGGCCCGTCTCAAGGTTTCCGCGCTGGCGGGCTCCGGCGCCGCGGGGGCTTCGGCCGCCTCGGCCTCCTCCGCGGTCGTCTCCATGGGCAGCGGCAGCGACGCCCACGCCTTGTCCAGCCGGCCGGCCTCGGCCTCGTCGATGATCTCCAGGCGCTCTGCGGCCAGTTCCGCCGGGATCAGGCGGAGCACGTCCCGGCGGAATTCGTTGACCCGCCGCTTGACCTGGTATTCGGCCTCGGGGTGGGTCTCGAGCAGGTCCAGGATGGCCGGGCGTTCCAGCCACAGCACCTGGTTGTTCAGGGGGATCTCCAGGACCGCCCCCGGCAGGTGTGGCACGGCCCGCTCCATCCACTTGGAGGTGATGTCCTCGTGCAGCAGCGCCGTTTCCAGCAGGGCCGGCTCCTTGCGGTAGATGAGGATGAGGCCCAGCGGGTCCGGCGGCGCCACCGGCCCCAGGATGGCATTGGCCAGGAACGATTCGGGCAGGCCCAGCAGCGTCTCCTCGGCCCGGGCGGCGTAGGGCGTGGCCTGGAACACGGCATGGGCCAGCGCCTGGAGCAGGTCCAGCGGCGGCACCGGCAGGGTGCCCGACATCAGGGTCTGGGCGAGGGCCTCGGGCAGTGCGCCTGCGATGAATTTCTCTGCGATGGGGTGCACGGCTACTCCGTATCAGGTTCAGTCTGGTCAGTTTCGGGCGCGGTGGGGGGATTCACGGGCGGCTGCGGCGGCAGGAGCAGCTCGCCGTTGGCGTCGAACTGCCCGGTCCAGGGCTCGCCCACGGTGCGGCCGATGCGGATGTGGCGCCCGGCCACCTCGAGGGCCACGACCCCGGCGTTGTCCAGGGTGATGCCGAAGGGCCCCTTCACCCGCAGCTGCCAGGGTTCGGAGACCCGCAGCGTCCGGATCTGGGACGGCCCGCCCGGGCCCTTCCCGGAGGTCCCCGGCTGGATGGTGGCGGCGCAGGTGTCCAGGGCGCGCATGGAGACCAGGACGCCTTCGGCGTTGACCGGGACCTCGGGCAGTACCTCGCCCACCACCGGATAGGGGCCGGCGGGATTCCGCGGCGTCCAGGGAGTCGGCTCGGCCAGCCCCGCGTCCACCGCCTCCTGGGCCCGGGGCGCGCGCTTGAGACTGCGCCCGGGCACCACCAGCCACAACAGCAGGGCCACCGAGCCCGCCGTGATCACGCTCACCAGCAGCCGCTCCAGGGACTCCCGGCGCGGGTCCGGCAGATCCTGCTCCAGGGCGCCGGGCAGCCGGTTCCACTGTTCCTGGAACGAAGCCAGGTCCACCCCCAGCCGTTCGGCGACCAGCCGCGTGTGCGGCCGCTCCCGGCCCGGAGGCAGCCGCTGCCACGCCTCGGCTTCCACCGCCTCCAGGATCGGCACGCTGAGATTGAGCTCGTGGGCGAGCACGAACAGCGACAGGCCCTGGTTGATGCGGGCCGAGCGCAGCACCGCGCCGATCCCGGCGGGACCGCCGGGGTCCGGGCCTGGGGCCGGTGATGAGCTGTCGCGGTTGGACTCCATGGGCACTAGCCTACCCTATCCCGGTCCTACTCTATGGCTTCCACCCGACCGGAACCTCGTTCATCATCTTCGCCAGCTGTTCCCGGCGCTCGTCGCGGTTGAGCCTGCGATCGTCCATGGTGCCGCGGTGGGCCATGACGTCGCCCAGGGTCGACTGCAGGTCGTCGGGGGTGACGAAGCCCCGGCCGCCCAGCCAGGCCTCGGCCTTGGCCAGGGCCAGCCAGTGCCCGGCCGCGCGGGTCGAGCAGAAGCCCTTGTCGTGGCGGATGCGCGCCACCATCCGCTCGGCGTAGTCCATGGCCCGGTCCGACAGGTGCACCTCGTGCACCAGCCGGCGCGCCAGCCGCCACCCGTCCAGATCCATGGCCGGCCGCAGGGTCTCCAGCCGCTCCGCGCCGGCCTCGCCACGGAACACCAGACGCTCCGAGCCGGGGTCGGGGTAGCCCAGGTGCAGGACGCAGGCGAACCGGTCGATCTGGCTCTCGGGCAGCGGGAAGGTGCCGGAGTGGTCCATGGGGTTCTGGGTGGCGATGGCGAAGAACGGGTCGGGCAGCTTGTAGCTGGACCGGTCCAGGGTCACCTGGCCCTCCACCATCACCTCCAGCAGGGCGCTCTGGGTCTTGGGGCCGATGCGGTTCAACTCGTCCAGCAGGACCACGTTGGCGAACAGCGGGCCCTGCTGGAACCGGAACGACTGGGCCGCGGCGTCCCAGAGATGGATGCCCAGGAGGTCCGACGGCAGCAGGTCGTTGGTCCCCTGCACCCGCTGGAAGCTGCCGCCCAGCAGGCGGCTGAGGCCCTTGGCCAGGGTGGTCTTGCCCACTCCGGGCAGGTCCTCGATGAGCAGGTGCCCTCCGGCCAGGATGACCGCCACCGACCGGCGAACCGCCCGGTCCTTGCCCACCACCACCCGGCACAGGGCCCGCAGCCCGGCCAGCACGGACTCCCGGGCCGCCAGGGCGGCGGAACTGGCGGAGACAGTGGATTCATCGGCCATCGGCGGCGTCCTCCAGTGGAATGCGATGCTCACGCAGGGACCTGGCCAAGCCCCGGGGCGAGAGGCCCAGATCGCTGGCCACCCGGGCCGGGTCGTCCCGGTGGCCGGCCATGGCCTGGAGCAGCAGGGCCTCCTCCGCCGCAAGCTGCACCGAGGCCAGCATCGCCGCCAGGGTGCCGGGTTCCGGCCAGGGCAGCACCATCGCGCCGGGGCCAGCGGCGCGCGGGGCGTCCGCGGGCAGCGGCGCCAGCAGGGGCCCCCTGGTGCTCCGCCAGGCGCTGGCCACGGCCCAGGCGAGCTGGCCCAGGTTCCCGGGCCAGGCGGCCTGCAGCAGGCCCCGCTCGGCCTCCCGGTCCAGCATCGGAACGGGCCGCCCGTCCTGGCGCGCGAGCTCGGCCAGGAAGCTGCGGAATATCGGCAGGATGTCCTCCCGGCGCTCCCGCAGCGGCCTCAGGGTGAAGACGATCACCCCCATGCGCAGCCGCAGCCGCTCGGGCAGGGACAGGGCCTCCCGGCAGGAGCCCATCCAGCGGATGCCCTGGCCGCGGGCGCTGTCCATGGTCCGGACCAGCGTCGCGGCCCGCTCCGGGGCCAGCGCCTCCAGGCCGGAGAGGAGGAGGCTGCCCCCCTGGAGCAGGTCCAGCTGGCGCTCAGGCCCCTCCGGCGGCAGGCTGGCCGCGGCCAGGCACAGGTAGGGGGCCTGGGGGTGGCGCAGGACGTGCAGGCGCCGGGCGGCGCGCCCCCGGCCAGATCCCGGCTCTCCCTGGAACAGCACCGGCAGGTCGCTGTCCGCCGCCCTGGCCAGGGCCCGGTCCAGTTCGGCCATGGCCGGGGAATGGACGATCCACGGTTCCCGGGGATCCGGCGGCGGCGCCTCGGCCAGCGCCCTGAGCCGCTCCAGCACCGCCCCGAACTGGTCCAGGTCGAAGGGCTTGGGCAGGAAGTCGTCGGCGCCCCAGCGCATGGCCTCGACGATGTCCCGGGGCTCGCCGAAAGCCGACATCAGCACGGCGCGCAGGGCCGGGCGCCGGCGCTTGGCCGCCCTGAGCAGGTCCAGGCCGGACATGCCGGGCAGGCGCAGGTCGGTGACCAGGATCTCGAACGGGGCCGCGTCCAGGGCGGCCAGGGCCTCGGCCGGATCGCCCAGGGCGGTCACCTCCCAGGCCGAGCCGGCCAGGGCCTGCACCAGCAGCCGCCGGAAACTGTCCTTGTCCTCCACCAGCAGCAGGCGCATGGGCCGTCAACCTCCGCATTCCCGGATGAAGGCCGCCGACTGCAGCGCGGCCTGGCCCTCGAACAGGACGCCGCCGGGCACCAGCCGCCGCCCGCCGTCCCGGGCCCAGGCGGCGAAGGCGGTGTCCTCCTTGTAGATCCACTCCACCGCCCAGCGCGCCGAGGCCTCGGCCTCGCCCAGCGCCTCCGGGAACGGCAGCGGGTCGCCCGGGTCCATGCCCAGCCGGGTGGCCTGGACCACCCCGACCGGGGCCAGGGCGCGCACCTGGCCCGGCGCCGCCGGGCGCTTGCGGGACACCTGCAGGCAGGGCAGGCCGCGGCCCAGGAGCGCCCGCCGGGTGGTCTCGGCCACGCCCCCGTCGCCCAGGACCAGCACCGGGCCCGGCGCCAGGCCGTCCAGGGCCGCGTCCAGGGCCAGGAGATCGGTGTTGGCGCCGCGCCAGGGATCCCCGGCCCGCCTGCGCCAAAGGGTGTTCAGCGGCCCCTCCAGGCCCAGCAGGGGCGGCAGGGATTCCTTGAGCGGGGCGGTGAGGCTGGCCCCGACCAGTTCCAGGGCCTCCAGGGCATCGAGGGCCTCCCGCGGGTCGCCGCACTCCAGCGGGAGGTAGAGCAGGTCCTTGAAGGCCTGCTGGAACCGGGGGTTGTGGTAGCCGGGCCCCAGGGAATGCAGCACCGGCCGGCCCAGCACTCCGCACAGCCGGTGGCCGGCGTGCAGCTTGTGGCAGCGCCAGTCCATCATCCGGCCCAGGGGAATCTGACCCGGGGCCGCGGTGGCCGCGCCGTCCGGACAGGCATAGGTGAAGGCCCCGCCCAAGGCCGCCTGCATGCAGCGCCCGGCGATGCCCTTGGCGCCCATCAGGAAGGCCGAGAGGGCGACGCCGCGGTCCCGGGCCCAGGCCAGCGGCCGGCGCAGCCGGGCGTTGTCGGCCAGGGTCCCGGCCCGGCCCACCCATTTGTAGGCGTCCCCCGGGGGCAGATCCTCCAGCCGGGCCTCCAGGTCGAAAACCCCCTCGCCCACATGCACCGAGCGGAGCAGCCGCACGTGGGACGCGCTCTGGGCCAGGAAGGCCGGCACCGGCAGGTCCCACTCCAGGTCCACCCAGGCCGGCCGGGCCCGGGCGGCGGCGGCCAGACGCTCCAGGCGCGCGTCCTCGTCCCCCTGCCAGGCGCCGCCCTCCGTGACCCGGCGGCAGGTCACCAGGCAGCGCCGGCCCAGATCGCGGACCAGGGTTTCCGGGTCGGCGTCCGGGAACAGGTCCAGGCGCAGCTCCGGCAGGGCCTCCGGGGGCAGGCCCAGGGCGCAGGCCCGGGCGTCCTCCCAGGCGGGGTGGGTGAGGGTGACGAAATAGAACGGGAGCCCGGCGTTCATGGCCGGCCCTCCTGCCGCTTGGCCGCCTGCCAGGCCCCCTCCATGGCCTCCAGGTCCTGCGCGGCCCAGCCGCCGTTGGCCTGGGCGAAATCCTCCACATTGCGGAACCGGGACTGGAACCGCCGCATCTGCCCGCGCAGCGCCCGGTCCGGGTCGATGCCCTTGTAGCGGGCCCACTGGATCAGGCTGAACAGCACGTCGCCGAACTCGGATTCCACCCGCTCCAGCTCGTGCTCGGCCTGGAGCTCTTCGATCTCCTCCCGGACCTTGTCCAGCACGCCGTCCATGTCCGGCCACTCGAAGCCCACCTTGGCGCAGCGGCGGCCGATCTCCAGGGCGGTGTCCAGCGGCGACAGGCTGTGCGGGATCCCCTCCAGCAGGCCGGGGGCGGGATCCTCGCCCCGCTCGGCCCGCTCGTCCCGCTTGATGGCGGCCCAGTTGGCCAGCACCGCCTCGGCGCCGTCCACCGCCGTTTCGCCGAACACGTGGGGGTGGCGCCGCACCAGCTTGGCCACGATCATGGCCTCCACGTCGTGCATGTCCCAGGCGCCGCGCTCCCGGGCCAGCGCGGCGTGGAACGCCACCTGCAGCCACAGGTCGCCCAGCTCCTCGCACAGGTGGCGCTCGGCCTCCGGGTCCCCGGGCACGTGCGCGGCCAGGGCGTCCAGCACCTCCGCGGCCTCCTCCCGCAGGTAGCGGGCCAGGCTCTGGTGGGTCTGCTTCAGGTCCCAGGGGCATCCGTCCCCCGGGTGCAGAAGGGCGGACATCACGGCACGGAGGGTCGCGGGGGTCATCGGTCCAGTTTAAGGCGGAAGCCGGGAACAGGCGATTTTTTCAGAGCACCACCGGATTCTGGGCGCCGTCCATGGCCAGGGTCACGCCGGTGACGTAGCTGGCCCGGCCGGAGGCCAGGAACACGACCACCTGGGCGATCTCCTCCGGCGCGGCCATGCGGCCCATGGGAATGCGCGCCACGCTGCGCCGGAGCGCCTCGTCCAGGCTGATTCCGGCCAGCTGGGCCTCGCTCCGGATCCGCCCCGCCACGCGCTCAGTGTCGGTCAGGCCGGGGTTGACCCCCACCACCCGCACCCCCCGCGCCGCGTAGGCCTCGGCCAGACCGGCCGTGGCCAGCATGAGCGCGGCGTTGGCCGCCCCGCCGGCCAGGTGCACCGGCGCCGCCACCTTGCCGCCCACTCCGATGACGTTGACGATGACCCCCTGGCCGCGGGCGGCCATGAGCTTGACCATGGGATCGGCGACGTTGATGGTGGCGAAGAATTTCGCGTCCATGGCCTCGCGCCAGGCCTGGGGAGTCAGGTCGTCCGGCGCGGTGCGCCGGGCGGCGCCGGCGCTGTTCACCAGCACCGCCACCGGCCCCATCCGCGCCTCCACCGCCGCCACCATGGCCGCCGCGGCATCGGCCTGGACCAGGTCCGCCGCGAAGCCCTCGGCGCCCGGCAGCGAGGCCAGGGCCCGGTCCAGGTTCTCCCGGGAGCGGGAGCAGATGGCGACCCGGGCGCCCTCGGCCTGGAACGCGCGCGCGCAGGCCAGGCCGATCCCCTTGGAGCCGCCGGTGATGAGCACGGCCTTGCCTTCCAGTCCGAGATCCATGGTCCATCCCCTGAGCAGACGTGGTGCCAGTACAACCGCCCCGGGCCCGGATGTCCAGAGAGTCTGACCTTGACCGCCTTGACAAAACTTTCTGATGCCTTAATTTATCGGCTTCTATGCCGGAGTGCGGTTCTGACCTGACCCTCCCGATGAGTCCACTCCAGACCGTCCCCTGGGGCTCAGGGTCCCCAGGCAGGCGCCATCGGCCTGCCCAGCGCCGCCTCCATGAGCCAGCGGGCGATGCTGAGTTCGCCCGGGAGTTCCGGCAGGCGGTCCAGGCTGAACCACCTTGCGTCCTCGATCTCCCGGGGATCGGGCCTGAGTTCCCCGTCCAGGTACTCGGCGTTGAAGCCGGCCATCATGCCATTGGGGAACGGCCAGGGCTGGCTGGAGAAGTAGGCCAGGCGGTGGATCCGCACCCCCAGTTCCTCCATGACCTCACGGTGCACCGCCTGCTCCAGCGCTTCGCCGGGTTCGACGAAGCCGGCCACGGCGCTGTACACCCCCGGCTTGAAATGGGGCGACCGGGCCAGGAGCAGTTCCCCCTGCCGGCGCCAATGGAAGGCTAGAACCTAAGATTCTCCGTGATCCGAGTGCCATCCCTCCTGAACGCCTCCAGGAACCGTTCGATATCCCGCTCCGCCTGCCCCAGGTCCTCCAGCCCCAGCGTGAGGTTGAGCAGGTCCACGTACCACGGCGGTTTGACCCGGCTGCGGGCGTAGGCCAGGACGATGGCCCGGGCGATGGGCAGGGTGGTGGCCTTGGAATCGTCGTGGACATCCTTGCTCCGGGCCCGCTGCAGCTTGGCGAACTCCTCCGCCAGCAGCCGCTCGAACAGCTCCTCGCCGAAGGCCTGCCCGGCCCGGGCCCCGGTCTCCGGGTCGTCCGCGGTGAGCACGCCACCCTTGTGCAGCCACTCCCACAGCACCGAAAGCCGGATCTCGCCGGTGGCCATGTCCTCCATCAGGTAGAGCACGTCGTCGTCGCCGAAGAAGTCGGCGGGCTTGAGGGCGGCGGCCTGGAAGCCGCGCAGGAAGGCGTTGCCGTACTGCAGGGCCACCGAGATCAGGTCCCGGGCGCCCCGGACGGTGCGCGGCCCCGGCTCCAGCCGGGTCAGCGCGGCGGCGTCGTCCGGCCCGTAGCCCAGGGGCGGGAAGGCCCGGCCCAGCTGGTTGGCCTGGCCGTGGTCGGCCCAAACCGGGCGCACCAGGTGGACCATCTTCCAGTGGGCCACCCACTTGCCCGAGGCGCCCTCGGCGCGTTCCCGCTCGGCGCCGGCCCGGGCCCGGGCCATGCCCGCGGCCACCCCGGCCGGGGAACCCACCGGGATGTTGGGCTCCATGCCGCCCTGCCACAGGGCGAACCGGCCGTTGCGGTCCGGGGTGTTGACGGCCCGGCGCACCCGGTCCTCGTAGCTGCGCATGTAGGCGTAGGTCATGGTGATGACGTCGATGTTGGGGTTGACGAAGGCCGGGTCCCAGGCCATGGCGTCCGAGACGCTGTTGATGTAGTCCCACCGGCCGGTGTTGAAGCCCACGAAGTGGGGGGCCAGGGCGGCCCGGATCTCCATGAGCTGGAAGCACTGCTCCAGCTGCTCCACCAGCACGTAGACCTTCACGGTGCCCTCGGCCAGCCCGAGGTGGCGCTCCAGGGCCAGGAGCATGGCGTTCCACAGCGCGGCTTCGGCGGCGGTCTGGATCTTGGGCAGGTAGAA
>Ga0316217_10000928_pt1 | contig 39716 bp, 30 predicted proteins | sample 1anoAmetaG_FD_203633 | JGI IMG/M metagenome (GOLD analysis project Ga0316217, IMG submission 203633) | Freshwater microbial communities from Trout Bog Lake, Wisconsin, USA - 1anoA | ecosystem: Environmental > Aquatic > Freshwater > Lake > Hypolimnion/Profundal zone | place: USA: Wisconsin...
TGTGCTCCTCCCTCTTCTTCTCTGCCTACTTCATCTGGGTGCGCATCATGATCATGCGCAGTTGCTGCTGCATCACGAAGTTGTTCTGCTGCACGAAATCTTGCTACTGGGTCATGTTTAGGGGGTTTTGGGTTATTTGCTTGATTTGCTGGACCCTGTTGCGCAGCTGGTGTGTTCTTTCGGCCTACTTCAGGTTTCTGAGGGTGCTGTTGAGTAGCTTCTCCTGCTTGGCCTTTTCTCTGATTCCAGTCAAGGTGGCCTCCTTGAGTTCCTTTTGTGCTTCACGTCTGAGTTCGTCCTGCTGGTAGTGCTTCTTCACCTGCTTCTTCTTGTCCTCCATCACAGATACAGTTTTGCTTAGCAACCCCACATCCTCTTTCTCGCTCTTCTTCCCCACCTCCACCTGCTCGAACAAATGCACCTTGCTGTTCTCTATGCTCCTTATACTCATCCCCGTCTACCCACCAATCGCCCCCACTCCCGGTCTCTATTTACCCAGTCGCAACCCTGAGGCCTATTTCGAGTCGTCTTTGATCAGCTGCAGGTATTTGAATTATTTGGTAGTCTGCTGCTGGTACACGGGTTGTTGGACTTCCTTTTCGATCACTTTGGGGGTTTATTCGAACTACAAATATTTGAGGGTTTGCTGATGCTTGACGGGGAAGTTGTGGTATCGCTTCTGGTAAAATTCGACGGTTATCTCCCCACATTTTTTGAGAGTGACTGAGCCAAGTACAACCTTTTCCTCCTTGCAAATGAGCAGCCCTTTGGGTTAAATAATGCGGCTGGTGAGTGTGGTCGGTATAGTGGTGTTGGTGTTGGGCTATAATTTGATGAAGGGTGCGAGTTGTTTAATGGAGTGGGTGAGTGCCATCTGGTGAGGCCAGGAGGGTACGTTGGCTGTGGAGAAGGGCCAGAGGAAGCGGGAGCCCCAGGGCTGGTAGGTGAAGAGGGCGATGAGGCAGGCGGCAAGGTTGGTCTAGGTCGGGGAGGGGTAAGTCAGCTGAATCAATGGCCCAACCTGCGACTCCAATATGCCCACCTTCACCTTGTAGTGCACCAAGTTGTATATCCCAACCTCGTTCTCGTAGTGCTACATCCCTATCGTCCTCCCTCCCAGGTACTCATCCCGCACCCGCTTGTGGAAGATGGGCCGGAAGAACTCCTCGCTCACCCCCACCCCTTCGCTCCCGCGGCTCACCCGCAGCTGCTTGAACAGCTTGTTGCGGCTCTTGAGCTTGTCGATGAGGTCCATGTTGAGGTAGAGCTGGAGGGGGTAGGCGATGGAGTTGGTGTTGAGGTGGGGGAGGAGTTGGGCGAGGTGCTTGTTGAAGCGTTGGCGGTGGAAGTAGCGGTAGTTGCGGTAGAACTTCTGGATGTGGAGGGCAGCCCTGTTCTGGTTGATCTTGTGGTAGATAGACTACGGCTGGCTCTTGTTGCTCACGTATCTGCGCCATGTCTTCTGGATCAGCACGGCCGCAGCAGTGCGCTTCAGCACCTGGTCCACGTAGACCATCAGCGGCTACTCGTAGTTGCGCATCAGGGCCAGCATCTACGACTTGCGACTCTTGACCTAGAATTTTAGGGCCTGGCTGTTGTGGTAGTACAGCAGACGCAGGAACTGTCGCATCACCTTCTCGTCTCCGCATTACATCTCCCATAAACTGCTCTCGTACTCGTTCAGTGCGAACTTCTACAGCCGCTGGTACACTTCCATGCTCTTCTTCTTCTCACCCTTCGACAGCACTTTGTCCCTATTCGTGATGTAGGTGAGTTGCTTGGTGCCGATGATGGCTCGCTTGAAATGCGAGGGCACCTTCTTATGGCTACAAATCACAACCTTCATCGAAGGCCAGATGAGTTTATTGAGCGAGATGAACCCTCCAGCCGCAAACCTGTTCACATAGGTTTCGGGGTCCACCAGTCTGATGGCATTGTACTTTCTGGAGGGTTTAAAGGTGACAGCAGCGGTAACTTTGGCCCGATGGTGCTGCCCAATGATGTCCAAGAAGTGGTCGAGGATGTGCTGCTGGTTGCGGTTGTAGTACAGCCTACCGTTCTCCTGTATGCCGCTGATGGAGTAGAAGCTATAGTCTGAGGCGAACAGTACATACTTGAGCTTCATGTTGGCAGCTAGCTTCTCCGCCATCCTCCGCTAGTAAATCTTGAGTCTGATCTTTTGCAAGAGCATGAGGACGGGCTACCTCACCTTCATGTTTCTCAACTCTTTTTTGTACTCCTACAGAGGAAGCAGCAGATATCCCTTGTCTTTCTTTTTGCCATCGTCCGGCTCCTTCCCCCCATTCGCTATGCACTTCTTCATTGCCTCACGCACACTTTTCACTCCCTCGCTCCACTTCTTCCATTACGAAAAGGCATTGCGCATGACATTTCTCTGGTCATTGTTGGCGGTGGCTGGCTCTTTCCTTTTGGTCCTTTTGCTGGACTCTCCTTTAACCAAAGGGAGAATAGTAAGTGGGTCATCGTCCTTGCTTTACAGTAAGATGCGCCTCCAGGCCCTTTGTATGACTACTATGGGATTATGAAAAGCCCACAAGAAGCTGATATAGTTGAGATGCAGGTTGAGCACTTTCAGGTAATACAGCTATGAGTTTTCAGTTGACTTCCACCCCTACAGAAAGCTCTCATCTGCCCTCACCGCCATCCGCTCGTGCAGAAGCCAGTTGGCTCTCTCCTACACAAATACAACTCGATTGTTAACCAGCTTTAGGTTGGTAAGCGAGTTTACAATTTCATGTTCGTTCTTGATATGCACTTCGAGGGGGTTGTGGTGGTAGGTAAGATGGACAAGGTTGGTGCAGCTGTAGAGGGGGCGGATACCATCGAGCGAGCTGAGTTTATTGTAATGGAGGAAGACGACCTGGAGTTTGGTGAGTGAGAGCATGGTGTCCTTTTCGGGGAGTTTGCTGATGTGGTTATGTGAAACGTCCACCTTGACTAGGTTCACGCATTTGGTCAGGAACTAGAGGTGCTAGTTGAGGAGGTCGTTGCCTGCTAGCACCAGGATTTTGAGTTTTTAGGGGGCCACGATTTTCTTGTTGAGGGCGATTTCCGACGAAGACTTGCCTCTATCTTTTTATTTGGATCGCATTTATAACTGTAGAACCACTCATCTTACCATACTAATACATCTCAAGACTATCCAATGGGACTCATGGCTATCAAAAGCAGCTCAGGGCCACTCCGAGCTATTCAAATCCACAGCATAAAACCAACTTGAATGCTGCAGCTATGGTTAAAATGTTGAGTTTGAGGGATAGGTTAATTAATATCAAGATCATTGCCGTTATTGTAATTTCTGCTTCAGTCTATGCTGAGCTTACATAAGTCCGATCTGCTTCTGAGTGGCTGTTTTCCGGCTATTCGTCTGCTGTAATTACTCCTACAGCTGCATTTGTGTCTTCCTCAGCTGCGTGAGCGTACTTTAGAGGCGTTGTCTCTTTTCAAGCTGGCTGATTGCTGCGTTGTAAATGGATCTAATTTGGGTGTCTAGTTGCTGTTGGTCAACTCTCCTTGACTCGCTAAGCAACGAAGTGGCACGTTGTAGCAGTCGGAGTAGCTAGGTGGCCCTATTGGTATTCCCATCGCTGGACTTGCTGCCGCAACCGCCCATGCCCTTGATGACTCCACTCTCCTGACGGAGGAGTTGGCGTTCGAGTTTGTTTAGTTTGGAGCTGATATCCTTCATATGTTTGGACTGCTTATTCCAGTGGTCTTTGGATTACTGGTCCTTAGTGCCAACCTTCTACAGCTCATTATCCCTCTACATCTAAGATATCCACTCTTGGACAAGTTCCTAAAACTGCTCACAAGATTATTATGACAAGGGTGTGTTGTTATTGGGACTGTTCATACTTTGTATTTTGTAATGTTAACAGCTAAATACAATCAAATGGAGCTTGCATTATCACTCTTAATCTATGCATTTTTAAACATGGCTAATTTCACGTTTTTGGGCTCATATCAGAGGGAAGGGGCTGAAGATTCCAGAAATAGTAGTTACCGGTAATATTTTCATCATATTGGGTTGAATAATAGAATTGAGAGCTATTTAAGCCCACTCATCTAAAACTGTTGGTTTGAGAGTTCCAGTCTTATTGCTTCTGCTGCTTATGAGGATGCATTGTAAAGCATCAGAATTGGAAAGTATGGGCTACTTAAGTGGGGAGTTTCTTTAGGTTATAACGAATAAATGTAGTCAACAAGATTGCTATACGACCAATACAAATACGAAAAGTAGGCCACGAAGGTCGAAATTCGTTTCGATATGATCAAGCGCATTGAAGACTACCGCAGAAACGTCAATCTCTTCAACACCCTCAGTTCCATCAAGACTGCCAAGGCCATTCCTGCCTCCACCCGCACCTGATATCATACTCACTTATTATACGATCATTCATAATACGCATAAACTCATCTCTTTCCCTCCTTTCCATTCCGAAGATTGGGAATTTGTACAACCATAGCTGTAAATAGCATTCATCTCTACTCTACTCTAATCCCATCAATAGTTTTGTAGACTTAGTTCAAAGATTTGGATGTTTTGTATTGTCAGGCTCTAAAGAGCACTAAATTTTTCAGATGAGAGGGTAATAAGTTGGCAGTTTCTTGATTTTCGATTGGCAGAAAATACAATAAGCTCTACAACAAGATCCAAAAAAGCTGATTTTGATCAGAATAATATCTAAACAAAGCTTCAAGTTTTTGAATGCTCATGTCTATTTAAGATGCAATCAAATGAAATTAACTAAAATGACTCAATAATCAACGTTTTTTGGGCTACTCAATGATGATAACTCTATTCTCTAATTTAGGAGAGAGGCTGTTGAGGTTGAGGGCTTTCTGTTTTTCAGTTTGATTGAGTAGAAGCACAAAGGCGATTCCAGTCGACCCGTTTTCATTTTTCAAAAGATTCATTTGCAGAGGCCTGATTTGGTTGTCCTTAAAAAATCTGAAAAGCACGTCTTAATTGACTGAATACCCGAAACCTTTGACTACTACTTCAAGTTGGTTTTTGTTGTAAATTGCCTACTGGTACTCCTCTTCAGTCCAGGTAATCTCTTATTCGTCATCTTTGAAGTCCTGCAGATTCTGCTTGTTGCATACCACTCTCAGCTTGTAGATTGATTCCAAAATGTTGTCTTTTTTATCGATTTCATTGATTAGGGTCTGCATTCGCTTCCTAAAATTCTATCGCATGTCGAAGACTAAAGTTTTAGAGGTGAGATTGTTGACGTTTGTGATGTCACTTTCTGCGAATCTTTACAAATTGCAACTAAGGTACTCTACTAAATCTTTGCGGGTTGCCTCGATTTCTGCTGAAAACGCATAAGTGATATACCCTTCGGCGTTGTTTTGAATTGAATACTGCCTAGGAGGGGCTTTTATACCAGCAATCTTAGCCAAAGCCAAAGCTAAGGCCTTTTATGGTCCCATTTCAGCTACAAGTTCCTTTGCTGCTTATTCAAAGTATTAGACGAGGCCTTCATCGATTTTTTTGATTTGCTACACTAACTCTTTTGAGGTAGCCTTCATAACGTCAGCCTAACTGGGTTCAGCAATTTCTGTCATTTTGATGCTGGCTATCTTGGCAATCTATTTGATGAGGTATCTCTCTTGAGGATTGTAAAAGGTTACGCAGACACCGCTTTTTCCAGCTCTTGCTGTACGTCCTGCTCTGTGTACATAGTCGTCAACTTTCTTTGGAGGCTAGAGCTGCATTATAAGGTCTACTGAAGGAATGTCCAATCCACGAGCAGCAACGTTGGTTGCAATTAAGCACCTAATCCTTTTTTCCTTGAAATTCTTGAAAGCGTACTCTCTCTGTACTTGGGGGATGTCCCCATGCAGTAGACTCTTTTAGGCGGGAAACATCAAGTTATTAAACAACTAATTGGCTTATCTCTTGGTTTCACAAAAGATGATCAAACTGCCTGAATTGCCTGCATACATTTTCACAAGATTCTGAATGGCCTAAATTTGTGTCCTTTTGTTGCGACTGCTGGCAATGCAGAAGTGGCTGATGGTCTTGGGAGTTTTTATTTCCGAGTTTTTGATCAAATCGATAAATATCCTTGACTTCTGCATGAATTTGGCTGCAAGTTGCTCAACCCATCTTGGGACTGTAGCTGAGAAGAGCAGCTTCTGTGTTTTAACTGGGCATTGCTGATGAATGAACTACAGAATTTTTTATATGTCCTAATGAAAACCTTGTTTGAGCATTTCATCAGCTTAGTCTAGACAAATGGTCTGTAACTCTTTCAAAGAAATTTCTCCCCTCGTCAATAAATCAATAAGTCTTCCTGGAGTTGCGGCTACGATGTCAATTCCTTGTCTGATTCGACTAATGTTTTCACCTATTGGTGTACCCCCATATACTGCAAGCACCTTCACCTATTCAGGATAAATCTTTAGACTTTAAATTTAGCCTTTGACTTGAATTGCTAACTCCCTCGTTGGCAAAATTATCAAAAACTTAGGGAGTGGGTTTGGCTTCCCCAAAGCTTTCTCGTTTCTGAGTCTTTCAAGAATTGGCAGACTGTAAGCTATAGTTTTCCCTGAGCCTGTCTTATCTCTGCCAATAAGATCGGCGCCAAACTTTATTTGGTCAAAAGTCTCATACTGGATTGGGAAAAAGTAGGAGATTCCTTTCTTTCGGAGTGTTTCGATGACTGAGGGTCTTCTGATGAAGTAAGATAGCTCTTGGAAGGGTTGGATAGTTTTTAGCTCCTGGATTTCGTTTTGAAATGATTTCATTTGAAATACAATTATTATTTTCTCCTAGCCTGAAATATAAAAAAGATAGTCATTTTTATTTCCCCATTCCTTATTTATTCTCTTGCCCATTTTAAAATACAAGTCTTTGGAATTTTTTATGAAAAAATTACTATTAATCTCTTAAATGGTTTTTGCATGATTAGATCCTATTTATCAGAGCCCACATTTGATCAATTTATAAAAGAAAAAGTAGTTTTTATACCAAACCTGATGCTTTGATATGTATCAATCAAGGTACTAGAAAAATCCTGTGTTGGCCTAATGGTAAATATAACAAAAATTTACTCTATTACAGTAAAAGTATTTCACTAAAGTAATTAGAAAAAAAGGCACAACAGATAATACTGATCCTCCTTTCGGTGCGAACACTATACATCTTAAATCCTATGTTTTGACATAATTCGACTGCTTCAACGTTTTCACAGCGACCTAAATTGAAAACCATACGTATTAAATCAGAATAATACCAAATTTAGTTTCGCAATCATTGATGGAAAGTGTCAATTTTGCCTAAAATGAGAAAATTGTATTCCCGACAGCTCAGGAGAACAACGATGTCCCCTCCTGCTTCCAGAACACTTCTTTAAGAGATGTAGCTTCGATTCTAAGTAGAGATATGAATAGATTCACAACGCGAAGAAGAGATCTCTGCCCTTTTCTGAGAAGAAGTCTCCATAGTAGCTCTAAGCTCGAGACGAGCTTTATCTGACCTGGAAGGCAGCTTACGAATAGGCGGTCCGAAACAGGGAAAAGGACCCACTTACTGTGTCAATCTAGGCCACATTCAAATGTAATTCAGCATTAACTAAGGCGAGCTGAACACTGCTTACTTTGCCACTTACCTCTGTGCCCTGCTCCACATAAGCACAGCTTTCCTTCTTTATTTGGTGTTTAGGCATCTTTCTCGGGGGTAGTACCACTCTACTCAGAACCTCATCCCAGTTATGTCAATCATTGTGATCAACCTTTGCAGACCTATCTTAAAAGATTACTCTTAATAGAAACTGCACCGAATCGACCTAAAAGTCTTCAAACTTATCTTTCAAGCAATAATAAGAAAATCCCTAAAGTGCTCAGTTCTTTCCAACAAATAAATCTCAGTCAGCCGTATTTCCAAGCTTATGCACGTTGACTGCCAAAAGATGATGGAATACCCCCTCAAACATGCAAGTGCTTTTGAAGGTGCTCTCTATGGTATACTTTTGGCTTGTATGATAATATATTTGGCTAAATGGGCAGGGGTTATAAGTTTCCTAAGTCTTCTTTTTCTGGCACTTTTAAGATACGCTCTAAAAAACACAATAAAAGAAAAGTAGTAACAGCTAAACTAATCAACAGAGAAAAGGATAAAGACTACAATTGAAGTATTTAGCATGATTAAGTTCATAAAGACAAACGCGCTCGAGAGTTGCTTCTTCAACAAGCTGAGAGAAAGCAGAATGAAGTAAGTTGAGAAGCTCAGGGAAAAGATATTCTATGATGTGCTAATGATTATGATGTCCGTTTTGCTGCGGGCTGTGGCTCTCTCAATCACTATGAAGCTAATTACTGTTTTTGAAGGCAAGTTCGACATCGCCGTTGCCTTTAGCATCAACCTCAGCCTAGGCTTTATCCACTTCCCAAACATCATGAAGAACCTGGCAAACTACCAAGACACCAAAGCATCTATTAAAGAAATTGAGGTCTTTTTGAACGCTCAAGAAATGGATAGCTCCTACTTAGCTTCAAAGCCCACCCAAGACAGTTGTGCAATAAGAATCAAGAAAGGCAGTTTTGAGTGGGACACAGAATCCGAAGACCTAGGCTAACAGAATGCACTCAAAAAGAAGTTTTCTCTCAAAAACATCAATCTAGAAATTAAGAAAGGCGAATTAGTTGCCTTGATTGGCACCTACGGCAGCGGTAAAACCTCGTTTGTTCATAGCTTATTGGGAGAGATTAAGAACGTGGGGGAGTCTTAGGTGGTGGTTAGTGGGAGTTTGGCCTATTGCTGCCAGACTCCGTGGATAATGAACGAAACAGTGAAAAACAACATTCTCTTTGGCTAGCCTTTCAACAAAAGAAGGTACTAATAAACCCTGAAGTTCTCTTGCCTTGAAGATGACTTAGTGATATTCAGGGAAGGCGATGACACAATCATTGGGGAGAAAGGCTCCACGCTCTCAGGTGGCCAAAAGGCGAGGATATCGTTAGCGAGAGCTCTCTACAGCAATGCAGAGATTTTTATTTTGGACGATATCTTGAGCGCAGTGGATGCGCACGTTGGCTCATTCCTTTTCAATGAAACCATCAAAAACTACCTAAAACACAAAACCATAGTCTTAATCACCCATTCTCTCAACTTCGTGCAGCAAACTGATAGAATCTATGTCTTCCAAGATGGCAGAATTTAGCTACAAGGCAGTTATCAACAACTTCAGAACACTCCTATTTTAGCTCAAGTATAATTCACAGCGTTAAAGTCCCAAAAGTAAAAGGAACAGACTTCAACAAAGAAGAACACTCTGTAAAATAACAACTTATAAAAAGTTAGCACACGAATTGAGGAATCGGACTAAGATGGCTTCGTAATAAGCACAACTGAATCTCTAAGTCTGTACATTCAGCGCAACTCAGGATGCATGTTTGCTGTCATTATATGCATTCTTACAATAATCATAGCTTTTGTAACGAACTTCAACAGATTATGGCTAAACGTATGGTCATTATCTTCGCAGCAAAGTGACAATTTTTTTATTTTTGTACTAGTAGGGATAAGTGTTGTTCAAAGCCTTTTTATTCTCTTGCTATCAATTGCTCTTTACAGATCAAAAATGTTCATTTTGCTTCACAACGATATGGCTAAAAGTGTGCTATTCGCTCCCTATTCATACTTCTAGGCGACTCCCTTTGATAGAATAGTTAATGTTTTCTCAAATTAGCTCAATGCAAATGATAAAACCTTCACGACTTAAATAATTGTAATGTAGCTTTAAATACAGTTTATACTTTCTTTTATCTTTGGGCACATCTATGTCTATCATAATGCTGGATCGATTTGGCTACTTCTTTACTTTTTCTTTCATTTCACTATTATGATTTGCTTCTACTAAAAGTACTTTGAGCTCAATCTACTGTCCAAGCAATTATAGCAATCATTCATCATTCCAATCAAAAGCAAGTACAGTGAAGTATTGAATGGACTATCAACGATAAGGGCCTACCGTAAGATTGAAAGCATGCTTTCTGACAGTTACAAAAAGATGGAGCGTTTCGCCAAGGTTTCGACTCTGAGATGCGAAATCGAGTCGAGACTGAAAATCATTTTGTCAGTCGGAAGTAACCTTTACGGTTTTCTGATTTTGGCAGTCGTCTTCTTCATGACAGATGCCATCGGAGCCTTGGGTGTTTTTCTTATTTTTAACACTTTTAGCTTCGAAGACGCAATCATGAGATTTCACAAATCTTTCAATTAAATCGCTGCTAGGCTAAAGTCTTTTGCCCGCTGTGAGTAAATGACCAGAATTTAGCCCTAAAAAGGCTATGCGAAGTACCTGAGTGAAAACTATATCTAAGACTCAGATTTCAAGCAGTGTCATTACCCGACTGAGATATTTAGCAGAGGCTAAATTATTTTCCAGAACCTTTGCTTTAAGTATGATCCTCAGCAAGAGAATGTCCTCAAGGATATGAATCTGTTGATTAGGCCTGCAGAGAAGATAGGCATTGTCGGAAGAACGGGGAGCGGAAAGAGTTCGATGATGCTAGCATTGCTAAGGATCATTGAATGCTCAGCAGGAAGGATACTCATAGACAACATAGATATCTCCACTCTCAATCTGTAGCAACTCAGATGCAACATCAACATTATTCTTCAAGATCACTTCTTGTTCACAGGTTCGCTTCGACAGAATGTAGATCCGAGTTAGACGCATGCAGATCGATAAATCATTGAGTCACTCAAACTCTGTGGGATTTGGTAAAAGTTTTAGCAGAAAGAAGGCTTATAAACGCTCATTGCCGAAGGAGGAAACAATCTGAGCTCAGGAGAAAAGCAGCTCATAAACATTTCTCGCTCCCTTTTGAAGCCCAAGAAAATAGTGCTGATTGATGAAGCTACGGCAAGCATAGATTTGCAAACGGATTCTCTCATACAAAAAGTTATTAGGGAACGATTCGCTGATAAAACAGTCCTCACAATCGCTCACAGGATTAATACAGTATTGGACTCAGACAGAATCCTGGTGCTGGGTGAAGGTAGAGTCGTAGAGTTCGATACTCCTCAGAATTTACTGAAAAATGAAGTCTCTTTGTTCGCAAAGCTCTTCAAAGAATCGGGAAAAAGCAAGCCCAATGATTTCCGTCAATTGTGAAATGTTTATAAAAAAGATAGCTCAGAATAATCTAATTTACAGTAAAAGAGTTCTCATTTATCAATCTTGTCCTTCAGTTCCTCGTAGTCCATGATCAACAAAAGCTACTCACGTTTGAAATAGTGGTCGTGCTCTTTCCCTTTTATCCCGTTTTTCTTCAAGGTTTGACTGACTTCCCATAACTTTTTCATTCTTTCAATCTTTTAGTCCCTTTTAGTAACTCTCTGCACAAGCATAGGCTGTTGTCTCGCTTTTTCTATTCTTTCATTTTTCCATTATTTGAAGCTAGCCATTTGCTTTGCGTTTTCTTCCTTTCGTTTAGCTTAAGCTTCTTTTTCTTTGTTCTCCTTATTGATACTTGCTGCTTCTTGGACTTTTTTCTTGAGTTATTAATCGACCCTTTGTCGTTCTTCTTCCTCAAGCTTCAGTTGAGCCTATTTTTTCCTCTTCTCTTCCGTCTATTTCCTTCGCTTTTCAACCTGTTGTATGAACTTTGCAGTCGATTGCGCAAAAATATCCACATTAGAGCTAAATTATTAGAAAGTTACTGATTTGGAGCCACATATGAACTTTTTTCAGGTTTTAGTTGCTAAATTTAGTCAGTATTAGGTTTTAGCTTTGATATATCTTTCACCGTAGTTGTGAATTTGAATTATTTTATTTCGGTCGTTTTGTTTTATTTCCTTTTGCGTTAGAGAGCCAATTAAAACTACTTATGTATCTTTTAAAAGTTAGGAGGTTCTTTAGCTTTCATTAGACTTTGACTTTGCCTAGGTTTGCTATTAGAAGTGCCTGCTTTCTTGACTTATTTTTCAAGATGATCTTTCTCCATTCTTGGAGGAAGCTTAGCTTTGGATAAACTTTATTGAGCTGCCTTAGCAATCCTTTAATTTCTGATGATTTATTCCTGTTTTTTTCGGGCCAATAAATCAACTGAACAAAACCAAGGTATTGGTTTCGCTTTGAAAATAAACTATTGTCTTTATTATTTTGTCTTTTTTGTAATTTTTCTATTCTAAAAGCTAAAAGGACGCTCATTTGCTAGTGTTATTATCATACTGCTTCTTTTTCTTTACTAATTTTTCTTTTATTGCTAAGAAATCATCCTTTAAAATAGCCCAACTTCTGCGACCTTTGAAGGAACTGGTTTAGCTTTGAAATTGTTTGCTTAAGGAATCGTTTGTAAGCTTTTTTGTCGAGATTTGGCTAATTGCCTCTCTTTTTCTCTTTGATCAAAAGAAAAAGGCTGAGGAATAGTTACTTTGACTGAACTCTGGTCACTTTGTTTGAACTAAGTTCCTTTTGATTCAGGTTATACAAAAGATTTTGATGTAGCTTTAAATTTCTTGAACTAGTTTTGACTCCTGCGGAATTAGTTGGGAGTTTCTTTCACTTTAGAATTGTTGTAAATCTCAGGATCTGAGTCGTATCCATTAGGTTGTTCTTCTTATTGTGGAAAAAGCTAATTTTCCAAATAGCTAACTTTTGTGGGTGCCAATTGCTTTGTTTGTTTAGCTTGTTTTTGGCTCTAATATTATTCAATAGGTTTTCCCCTTGCAGAGAAATACTACAAAAACTCTTTAGGGCTAACGTATTTGAGTCCAATTTCCTTGATTCTCATGAGAACTTCCTAAAAAGTTTCGGACGCAACATTTCCATCTTCTTCATTCTGTTTGATAAATGAGTACTTTTCAACCTAGTACTCTCTGTGGCACTTTATCTAGTTTATTATTTAGAGAGTGTTAAACATCTCCTCCCCTTGGTCCAACTTTTTGAAGCTAGTAGCTATTATCTCTGAGACAGCTTAAGGCAAATAAGAAAAACCAAATTTTTATTAGTTTTTGAGTGATTAGACAAGGACGATTAAATCGTACTTTCCCCTTTGCTTGTGTCCTGATTGAAAGTAACCCATAAACTGATTCCAAGAGATGTACTAATTCAATTTTTTTTCTTATTCGCTACAGAGAAGAGTTTATATTTCGATCCTCTCGAAAATACGACGTAGACTTACATGACGATTGTATTCAGGTTAGAAAACGGCTGGAAGATTCAAACTTTTCTTTACAAGTGGCTCAGAGGCAAGTCGGCCAATATAGGGAACTCGCTTTATTATGAGGTCATTATGACGGTCCATCAGCCGAAAAGTACTTTAAAATAGTTGCATCAATTAAGCAGACAACATACATCCGGAAGGAACTTTTTAAAACTAGTGCTAAGCTTTCAATCTTTTCACTTCATCCATTTTCCCTAAACAGCCTAAAACCCAAATCAGCCCATCTGCAGGACTAAATATATTGTTATCTTTAGTAGTTTGGGCCATAACTGTGGTGGAAACCTCTTAAGGAGTTGTGCCTAAAACTTTTAGAATTTTAGGGTTTGAATTCAGGTATTAAATGAATTGTATTTTTTAAACTCTAGCAGATTTGTCCGTTTTTCCAACTACCTCCCTAAAAATTTTCTTTACTAATTCCTACTAATAGCACTTTTACTCATTCTTTCGTTATTCCTTCCTAGATAGAGAAAGGCTCTGGTTTTTTACATCTATTTTAGAGTTATTTGCTTAAATCTTGGAATTTTGATAGGTGTCTTTAAACTTCTTTTTGTTGGAAAGATAGCTTTTAAAATCTGATATAAATGCGCTTTGTTTTTCTTCATTGATGTTTACTTAAAGGGGTTGTGACTAGTTTTACTAAGTTTTCTAGACTCTCACCTCTGGTTCATCTTTTTGCCAGATGTTCTTCTTTTGGTTTCTCTTTTTGTTGGTAACTTTGTAATCTCCACTTTCTTACTTGTTACTATTTTGCATACTATTCTTCATTGCCTTTCTCTCATTGATCTTTCGCATCTACTCTTCTTGAATTTGCAGTGCTTTTTTGTCAAGTTAACGTTGAAAGTCGTAAACTGGCTCTTTCGGCGGGCCGAGTCCGGACAGATTATTAGTTTCAACGAACTGGTCGTATATTTGACTGTTTCCATACTTATTTTGGAAGTATTGCTGAGCCAATTAATAATTTCTTTGCCTCGCAACGAACAGTTGTGCCTATATATTGTCGAGAGTAGGCTATTATAGTGAAGAGTGAAAGTGTTTAGCAGTTTGGAGTCGTTCAGGAATCTAACTGATATTATAGAAATTCATGCCAATAAAATATTATAAGTAAAGAGTGACAAATTGATCTTCTAAGGGCTTCACTTCTCAAAAAGCTCCAAACAAAGATTACATCATTTTATAGTTTATTGGCGAATGATAAAGTAGTAACTCAAAAGAGAATTAAAAAGTGGAGTCATAAAGTGGATTTTATTGTGCTTCCTTGAGATCCTTTTTTGAATAAAATCCCAGCCTTGAATAACTTTGAATTTGAATTGAGTTTCATTATTTTTAAGTTACAAATTATGAAGTAGAAAAAAACTTCAACCGTAAAGCTGACACCAAGTGAGTTGGTTAAGAAACAACTCACTGGGACTGGCTTTTTCGATTAGGCCTACCAAAAACCTAGAATAGTTTAGTTCCTCAACCTTGCAGACTATTCCATTAACACCTAGTCTTACGTCGATATTGACGAACCTTTGTTCGAAGCTATACCTCCAGTCATAAGCTTCACTGACTACGAGCCTTTACAGATCAAAGAAAAAGTACTTTTTTGACGATTTAGGTGTTCAAGCTCAGAAACAAAGATAGGTTTTCAAGGAGAGTGAAAATAATACAACCTGATTCAAAGTTGTTCCAGATTTTGCTGCCCAATGACACAAAAAATCAGAAGATAGAAGCTGGGACAAAGGTAGCAGCAGGAATGGAAACTAAGTTTGTGGTAAGATTTTCTCCCGAAGCCAAAATAGACTACAAATATGAACTTATAGTGGTGACTGAAAGATAGAAATTTATTGTCCCGATTATGGCCATTGGGAAAAGAGCTATGATTGACTTTCCTGATGTGCTGGACTTTGGACCATGCCCAGTGAAATTCAATACTGAAAAGCCAGTTATCATAAGAAACCTTGGATAAAAAACAACAAAATGGAATTTGTAGCTGCCACAAGGCTTTTCTTCCAACTTCAAGGAAGGAGTACTTTAGGCTGGAAAGAATCAGCAAATTCTAGTCAAGTTCTATCCCGTTTAGGCTAAACTTTACAGAGCTATGGCCAAACTTTAATACGATAAACTTTTGGCTTATGCTTAGCTTTTGGGGCAAGGCCAGCTTTCAAACGTTTATTTGAGCAAAAGTGTGATTAGCATGGAATAAAGCTACATTGGATTGCAATCACAACAAACTCTTCACATTGTCAACAAATCCAATGTCAAAGTCAGCTTCTAATGGAGAGCTTTTTCTTCTGAAAAATAAGAAAAACCCAAAAAGGAACTTATCTGCCAACAGCTTGCTTAAGAGGAAGCCGAACAGTTGATGCTTTTGAGAGAATTGTTTAACAGCAATTAGAAAAATTTGGTCTAATAAAACGAATTGAATGATTCTTCCTCTGAAGAAGAGAATGATCCTAAAGAGCTAGCTGAGAGGAAAAAAAAGAGAGCTTAACTTGCTTTAGCTCGAAAATACAAAACAATTCGAAAAGCGATAGAGGATGATCTTTTCTTATTCCAGGATAACATTTTCAAAATTGAACCTTTAGTTGGCTAAATTTGGCCCAATAGTGAAATCACGATCACTGTCACCTTTATGCCCACTCAAGCAAATACCTATGATTGTATGGCTTTTTGCAATATTTCATGCGCAGAGGAAAGATTGCCTCTTAAACTCAAAGGTGAAGGACTGGGTCCGAAAGCCTATCTTACTCAGCAATAAATAAACTTTGGAGACATCTTTGTGAACCAACCTATAAAGCAACCTATTCAGATAGAAAACAGAGGCTAAATCCCTTGCCATTTTCGGCTCTAGAAACCTGAAAGAGCCTTTGCCAAAATGTTTTAATTCTCTGTTTAGTAGAAAACCTTGGAAGTCGGTTAAAGTTGTTCCTTTGAAATAAAGTTCAAAAGCTCAATCCCAGGATAGTTCAAGTAAAAGTTCAGATGGCACTTACAAGGATCTCAAAGAAATTTAGAGATGACCTTTTTGGGACATGTTATAGCTCCAACTTTCTAATTTGTTGACCCAGTGGATACTTTGAAGTCCAAAACATAAATTAACTTTGGTAAAGTTTCATATGACTTTTAATACAAAGAGGCAATCATTCTTAAGAATACTTCCTCAGTTGAGTTTGCTTACAACCTTAAGATCCTAAGCTAAAACAAACTATTACAAAACTAATTCAAAATTTCTCCTCAGAGTGGCATAATTCCTGAAAAATCCTAAAAAATAATTGAGATAGAATTCACGCCTAAATCTATTAAAAAATACGAAACTGTGATGACTATTGACATTGAAGGAGTAGGAAACGATATGTTGTCTGTACCTATTAAAGCTGATTGCCAAGTTCCGCAAGTAGACATTAGTCCTTCATAAAAAGTGGAATTTGCTTAAGCTTGCCTCAACTATCCTGAAACAAGAACTATTATCCTAAAAAATCATTCTGACATCAAAGCAAAGTTTGCGATTGTTCCTCAGTCTTAGGAGAGTAAAGTCTTAGCCAAATATTCTGTATCTCCCGAACAAGGAGTTATTGACTAAAGGGACTCAAAAGAACTGTAAATAACTTTGATAACTTGTAAATTAGGCTAAATTACTCTACCCCTCAACATTAACATCATCGGCACTAACAATAACCAACCGAATCTTTTAAATATTTGTGCCAATAGTGATGGACCTAGGGTTGTTGTATCTCCTGAATAGCTTGATTTTGGCCAAGTTGAAGTTCTTAAAGACTATTTCTTAAAAATTTCTATTGTAAATAACTCCAAGATAAGAGCATAATTTCATGCTTTTACGAGACAAAAAGTCTCAATCTTTAAACCCAAAGTGAAGCATGCTTTTCTATAGCCTGGATAAAAATTGGAGTTCGACGTAGTTTGCAACGCAGACGATGCAAGTAAATTCAATGATATTTTGCATTTCGTGGTAAAAGACGGAAAAGATAAAGATATCGTTTTAAAAGCAAAAGGTGTTGGTTCTACTATTTACTGTGAATAAAACCTTGAAATGCTTAATTTTGGTACCATCTATACTTTCAAGACTGCAGTAAAGGAAATTTTCATTCAAAATAGGGGCAGAAAGAGCCAAAAACTAACTTGGCAAAGAAAAAAAGTTTCTGACAAAAAGAAAAAGTAAGAGGAAAAAACTGAGGAAGAAGTAGTTTTTAGTATTGATCCATAGACCTAAACTATTCCACCCAAATATGGCAGATACTTCAGATTTGTAGCAATGAGTCAAAAAAAAGGAAAGATTGCTGAACAATTTTTGTTGTTGAGTCAAGTAGGAAATGAAAGAAAAGCAAATCAGTTGTGTGCAATGAACATTGAAGCTGAGTTTACTCAACCTAACATTAACTATAGCTAAAAGAAAATGTTTTTCAAGTATTTTTGGTAAAGAAATGTGCCTACTTTGCCTCTTTAGAAAGAATTAATTTTGACAAGTGGATCCAATTTGCCTCTAAACTTCAACCTTAAAGTAGGCTTGCCCTTTGCAGTAAATGACTAAAATCACACATTAGAGCCATCGGGTGTAGCAAAGGTTAAAGTTTCTTTTGACCCCAACTTCAAAATTGACAAACTTTCAGGAACAATCAATGGTAAAATCAATGTTATTTATGCTGATCATCCTTACAGATAGGCTATTGACTTAGTTGGCGAGGTTTGTTTCCCTAATCTCAAGATGTAAGCTTCAATCATAAACTTTGGTGCCATTCTAAATGACACAACTAAAAAGATTTCAATGCTAATGAAGAATGTGTCTTTAATGCCTGTAACATACTAATGGGCTTTCCTCTAATAGTAAGTAGTGGGAGAATAGTAAAAGATGAATATCACTTCGAACTCTATGTTTCCAGGTTCTGTTCCAATCAATGAAGTTTTTGACATTCTACCATTATCTGGAGTGCTTTAACCTGAACAAGTGTAGGAAGTTGAGTTTATTTACAACGCACAAGGTGGCATTCTTTACAGAGCCACAGCAATATGTCATGTCTAAGGAGGTCCCAATTACGAAGTTAAGCTTGAAGGAGACTCTTCGTTAATATCAGGCAAAATCAGTGAAAAAGATTTGGACTTTGGTGAGCAAAGATTTTGTGAATGGAACAGTAAAGACATCTTTATTGAGAACACTGGAAAGGTCACCTTTTAATTTAAGATTGACATCGAAAAAGTGAAAAGAAAATCCTTTTTGTAGGTCATTCCCATGCAAGGCAAGATATCAGGAGGACAAAAACATAAAATAACTATCAAAGTTTGCCCAACTATGCCTGAATCTTTCTAAGAGTTTTTCGACATTCAGATGGGTTATTATGATCCTGAGACAATAGTGGTCAGAGGAAAAGGAGTTTATCCTGAATTACTTTGCCAATTCCCTCGAGCTGAAAACCCTGTATTCGACAACAAAGTCCAAGAATAAGTCTAAAAATACACTAAATAGTATGATACATACATGAAGAAGCTTGGAAAAGACAAGAATAAAAAGAAAGAGAAATAAAAAGAAATGAAAACTGTGTAGCAATTCAAGCAAGACCTCTAAAAAGATTTAGATCGCAAATTCTACTGTGATCTAATCTAAAGATAGATTCACAGTTATGTGAAGCCTGAAAAGGGAAACCAGAACAACATCGAAACTAAACTATTTGAAAATGTCTATTTGACTTCATGGATTTGTGATTTCGGGAATGTTATAGTTGGCAGCACTCAAAAAAAGGTACTGAAATTTAAAAACGTTGGAGAATTTCCGATCGAAATGGCCTTTGATGTGAGACCTCTTAAAAACAGTGATTTCAAAATAACTCCGGATAAGGTCAAACTAGCCACTGCTTAAGAAACCTTTGTAACTGTTACTCTGGCCACCAAAAAGAACACACCTTGCAAAAAAATCAAGAACTCAATTGTCTTAGAAGTAAAGAATGGAGCCAAGTATAAACTTGACATTTTTAGCAACTTAACGGTGCCTGAAATTGTGATTGATGGAAATCCTGAAGCAATAGTCGACTTCCAAAAGGTACTTTGTGGGCAAAGAAAAACTATAACTTTGAGGTTTTTGAATGAAAAGGAAGTGAATTGTGATTGGGCACTTAACCTAAGAGAACCTATTGCTAAAAACGATAAAGATAACTAGGTTAAGTTTTAGTTGAAGCCATCTTCAGGCCGAATCGCACCTGGAAGCTTCCAAATTGTCAAGGCCACATTTAGTCCTGCCCAGTAAAGAGACTACACCATAAAATTCCCCTTGAAAATTCAATAAAATCCAAAAGTCATTAATCTTGAACTTAAAGGTGCTGGCACAGCTATTGGATTAGACATTCTGCCACTTAAATTGAAGCTAGGACCTGTATTGCCTTACAACAATAAAACTTATGCTGCCATCGATATCTCCAATCCCTCGAAATACTCCACTGAACTGATTAGCTTAGATTTCGATAAGTCTTACAAATCTGACATTTAAACTTTAGCCTCTTACGAAGAAATTGTTAATGCTGAGAAAAAGGAAGGAGAAAGAGTCACATTTTTACCTTTAAGAGAAACAGGAGCTAAAATTTGGCCTTAGGTTATTAAATAAGTGCAAAAAAATAACAAAGTAAAAGAGCTAAGGAAAAACTTAGAAACTGCAGCTGAAGATCAAAAAGCCACAATTCAAGCTTAAATCGATAAACTGTTATAAGTACCCGAAGTTATAGAATATCCAAAGAAAGTGGATTCCTAGAATATTTTGCATCTGATTGTTTACGGTCCTCCTAAAACAGGCAAATCCCAAATCGCTCAACAAGTAAGTAAAACACAAAAGAGAGCACTTATCAAAGTTGATTAGATTATAAATTGGGTTCTTGAATCTAATTCTGAAACAGCTGAAAAGATAAAATTATTCTTAGGGGAAAGACGTAAGTAGTTTTAATTAGCCACCCAAGAAAGAGAGAAAGCTTTCAAAAAAGCAGGCAAAAAGGCAAAAGAGCTCTAATAAAAGCTAGGTCCTTCCAATGAAGCATTTTATTAGTATTTGCCCTAGTAGCTTTGGCTTGAAGCAATCCGACAAAGAGTTAAACATCCTGAATGTAACGCAGGCTGCATTTTTGACAATCTTTATTCAAAACATTTGGCTGATGAAAGTATAGCTGTTTCATTGATCTTGAAAGCTCTTGGTACTTAGGCAGTAAGCTTGATTGAGCTATTTAACGCACCAAAAACTTAAGAGTAAAAAGATCAAAAAATGCTTGGGGAGGAAAGCACATTGAAATTGATTGACAAAAAAGCAACGAAGAAATTTGATTAAGATGAATAATAAGAAATCGTATTCTAAATTCCAGTAAGTGATGAAGCCACTTTGAAAAGGTATGAAGAAAAGAAAATACAAATCAGTCGATTAATCAAAAACTAGCTTTAAGTTTCACCTACTCCCCAAATGTTCAGAGATCCAATTTTCTTTTAAATCAACAAAGACTAAACAAAACAGTAATACAAAAGCCAGGTTCCCACTCATTTGGGAAACAGAGAAATCATCTCTTTCCCGATTTCTAATAGTAACCTACTTCAAAAGAAATCAATCAAATAACTTGTACCGATTCCTTTTTACCGTGACCCAATGAAAGAACCTTTGCCAGAGCCATACTTTTAATAAGTTATAAGCAAACCCATAAATAAACCCTTCTAAACAAAACTTCTCAGGTAGTTTGAAATTTTTACTCCAAAAGAGAACAAGTCCAGTCCAATAAAGAAGCAATAACGCAAAGAAGATAAAAAGAAAACCACAATTGTGAAACGAGGTCAAACCAAAGTATAATAGCCTGAATTTGTTATACCAGTAGAAGACCTTAACTAGAATGAGCTCACCAAAGGAGAAACCAGATGGGTTGTTCCGGCTGAATCCACTTTGCGCTTATATGTCAAATTCTTCAGTAAGGCGCCAGGTACCTTTTAAAGTCAATTGACTTTCGAAAACTCTTTCAATCTTAAAAAACTAGTGATCCCCATCTTTGGAAAAACTGATTTTCCTTCGGTATCAAACCAGCCTAAACAAATCTTCGGCAATGTCAAAAAGACACGACCAGCCACAATACCAGACTGCTATCTTTCCAAGACCTTTGTTTTAAGTGAAAATGTTTTTGACTTCGGACCTTTGCTAATAGGTAAAAACGCTTAGAAAAAAAATGAAAAAGAAATAATTGCAACGAATTCCGCCATTTTCAAATTGTTTAATAACGGAAACTATACAGCTGAATTGTAATTTGCCTTTTTGAGCGCAATCATGTAAGGAGATCCTGCCTTCAAGAAGAACATTTTTACTATCTCCATTGATAAGACCTCAATTGAGGGCGTTGATTCTGTTAAAGAAGTAAGAGTTTGGGCTATCCCTGATTAAGCCAGATAATTCAAAGACTAGCTGATTGTTATGATCAAAAATAACCCTGTACCACTGATCATTCCTTTGAAATGTTTGGGTTCTAAGCCGTCTATATAAATAGTCTAAGGCTCACCCTTAAAGTTCACTAGAATACTTCTTAATCAAACAATTAAGAGGGAGCTAAAAATCAGAAATACAAGTGCTCTCCCTATTGACTTTAGGCTATAAGGATGTGAAAAACTACCAACTTAGTTCTCTGTCAACATTAAACAAGGAAGGTTGAAGCCTAATTAAGTCATTACTGTTTAGGTCACTTTTAAGGCTTTAAAACAACAAAAGTTCAATGAAATTTTGAAATTAGTTTCCTAGGACATTTAAGGACTGAAGAAATCAAGTGAACCCAAAGATATCCCGATTGAAGCTGAGGCATTTGATATTAGTGTAGAGCTCAAATTCCCCAACGAAAATACTGAGAATATGCTTAACTATGATGCAGTGAGAGTGGGTGATTTTGTTGATCGTACTTTTACAGTCAAAAACATAGGCCTTTATCCTGTAAAATTATCTTTGGTGATGAAAAAGAAACTTTACAAAGATTGCTTTAAGATATAGCCATCGCAATTATAGCTCTAACCAAATGCTACAAAAGAAATTTTGGTTCGTTTCAGTTCTCTGAAAGAAGTAAAACTCAAAACAAACAATAACACTACAGATATCAATTTGGAGGTTCTTGAAGGAAAAACACTTGAAATAACTAAAGTTGTGCCAATCAATGTCTCTGTAAACTCAGTTTTCAGCAGTTACTCAATAACTCCGCTTAAAAATATGAATTTTGGTGCTATTCAATTCAATTAGACCAAAACAAGGACATTCTAGATCAAAAATGAAGGTCTATTTGAGTTCAATTATTCAATTTTTGACTTTGCCAATGAAGACTTTAGAAAGGAGCTGATTGCAAATGCTTAAAAATAAAGACAAGCCAAGCTGTAAGCTGCAAATAACATTTCTGCTCCAGTTCCAGCTGATCCGAAGAAGGGAGCCAAAAAAGAAGCAAAAGAAGTCAAAAAATAAGCCAAAAAAGGGGGCAAAGGGGCAAAGGAATAAGTAGGTTTGAAAATTGGTCAATGGGCCATAAATCCCAATACAGGAACAATTGCTCCGGACAGTAGTGCTATAATTGAAGTATCTTTCTCAGGCAAAGGTCAAAAACTTTTCTAACAAAAAATTGGAATAGACATTGAGAATCGTAATCCCTCAGATGAAGCAAACGGAATTCTTTACGAGTTAGTTTCATAGTCTTGCATTCCAGGCATTAATACATAAAACTTTGAAAGCATCTTCGAATAGCAGTTAGTTGTGCAAAACCAAGCACAGTCAGGGCAAATAGAGACTATGATAAAATCTAATGTCTTTTTAGTCGATGAAAGAGTCTTCAATTTTGGAACTTTAGTTCCCTCTAAAAACCCTTAAGGAATTGTCTAAAAGATTAAAATCGAAAATCACAACAAAGTTGCATGCACTGTAAAGCTTTAGGCAAAGAAAAAGCCCAACGCAATCTAACAGTTTGCATTTGATGTGAATCCTAAAGAAATTAAAATAGCTCCTCATGAGCACCAATACGTTAAGCTTATCTTTAACCCTACAATTATGGCTTCCTACGCAGGAGTCTTTTCTGCTGTGGTTGACAATGGAGACCAAGAACCGAAGACTCATAAACTTGTCTTTGATTTAAAAGGGTAAGGTGCCTTGCCGACTATCAAAGTATAAAAGCCCAAGTAATACTTCGACTAAAGGACTATATTGCTAAAATTCCCAAAGACAAGGATTGGGAAGGGTTTTGTTCAGTCAATTTCACTGAAGAATGAAGGCACAATACCTGCAACAACCAAATTTTAACTAACCCACAATGACCACTTCAAATTCATAGATAACAACTCTTTAACATTATCACCAAAAGCTTATGGTATTTTCAATATAGAGTTCAAGCCAAAAGAGGCAGGAGTTAAGGTGTGGTAGATTACTGCAAATACTTTACTGAATCAATTTGAGTGTTTTAGGTTCAAAATCGAAGGAGAAGCATACAATGAAGATATTTTGTTTGAGAATCTGCCTCTTTAAGAAGAAGACAAGATAAACTTTGGAGATTGTGTTGTAAAATAAGAAAAAAGATTGAACTTCCAAATAAAAAATAACTGTAATGAAGTTATCAAATTCCAATGGGCTACTCACTAAGACTTTTCATTCATCCCCAAGATTGGTCATATTAACTCAAAAACGACCAAAGCTATCACAATGGTATTCAACTCAACTAAAGTTGCAGCATACAAAGACCTCCCGCTTCTGTGTGAAACTGTACAACTTAAGCAAGCTGGAGAGTAATTTACCGATTGGGATGATTCGATGACTATTAGAAGATTTGTTACAAAAAGTTAGTTTGATTGGCTTTAAAAAAAGAAAGAATAAGAGAAGAAAAAGAAAGAGGAAGAAATAGAAAATGCTAAAAAGGGAGGCAAAAAAGACAACAAAAAAGTTGCTAAAAAGTAAGAAAAAGTTTAAGAGTAAAAACCTAAGCTAATTCCTGGCTAGTAGGCCAATATATCTATTACAGAAGTGATTCCCTAACCAACTAACGCCTTAGTTTAAAAAACTTAGAAAAACTTGAGCCTAAAAGCAAGTGCAGTCTGTGATTACGCTAAATACGAAGTAAGCGAAAAAGTGATAGATTTCATGCCTACGATGATGTACACTGGTCGAGTGCATAAGTTCAATCTCAAAAACACCAGTACAATAAAAATGACTTACAACTGCAAAATCGTTAGCTCATAAACTGGCAAAGTAGATTCAGGATTCTTTACAGTTTCACCTCATAATGGAGTTGTTAATCCCAATTGTGAAGAGGTGTTTACTGTGAGATTTTCGCCAACAGAAGTTGAAGATACTAATGAGAGACTTTTGCTTATTGCTATCAAAAATCTGAGCCCAGACCAAGAAAAGCTAATCATTTAACTTAATGGAGATACATAACGGCCTATTTGTCATTTTGAACTTGCTCCTTCTAACTATAGAGAGAAAAAACCTGACATTGAAGCCAAATATAGCATAGTTTAATTCTAATCCCTTGGAACTAAAGTCAAAAACACCAAAAGGTTCTATGTAATAAACCCAACAAGTCTTGCTTATGATTTCGAATGGAAGAAGATTAACGAAGAAAAAGGCTCCAATCCTGGATTCTTTAGGTGTGTGACCCAAAAAGGCACGATTCTGAGTGGCAAAAAGTCAGAAATGGTCTTTGAATATACTCCCGATTTGATAGGCACTCATTAAAGCTATTGGATTTTCGAGATTCCCTCTGAAAAAATTGTTCAGTACTTTATGATGGTGGGAACTGTAAAGGAACCAAATGTGTTTTTCTAGATGGGCAAAATAAACTTTGGACCTCTTTTGATAGGCGGCAAAAACAAAGAGGTTGTGAGCATCAAGAACATGGAAGAAGTACCTTTAACTTTCAACTTTGATAGAGAATCAATTAGAGGTGAGTTATAATACTCGAATTCTTTGACAGTGTAGCCTATGTCTGGTGTCATTCCCTCTCAAGGAGATGTGAAAGTTTAGGTCATTTTTGAGCCCAAATCCTCTCAAACATTCAATTACAATGTCAACTGCAACATTATGAGGAGAAATAGACCCATTTTTATTAATGTGAAAGGTATCGGCTATGTTCTTTCCCACTCAGTCTTTTTAAGCGGAAGACCTAACCCTATTCAGCGCAATGAAAAGAGCTAAATCAGCTTTGGCAACATTTTTGTTAACTAGGTCAAAGACAGGAAAATTGTGATCTAAAACAATGGAGATTTCAACTTTGACTTTGCGATTAAGACAAGTAACTCCTTCCCCTTCCTCAAAATATCCAATGAGTTCGGCACAGTGAAGAAGAGTGAAAAGTTTGAGATAGATTTAGTGTTTGCTCCTCAAGATGAATTCGCCTTCAAAGCAAATGCTTCAGTCACTTTATCAATAATATCGGGTCCTACTTACGTATTCAATCTTCGAGGCACCGCTAAGACTCCAGGAATTTAGTTTTCTTTCTACAATTATGACTTTGGACCTTGCTTTGTGCTCAAACAGCCTCTTTCGATTACTGCTGAGCTCTAAATCCGCAATCGTGAGGCTACTCCCATTTCAATTGAATCCATTTATCAAAAATCTGACTACTTGGACATCAAAATACCTTCAGGACAAGTTGTGCTGCCTGTGGAGATAGTAACTGCCAAAAATAAGAAGGGAGCTGTCTAAAGAATAGAAAAGAATGTGCTGAAAGTTCCTATTATGTTCACACCAAGAGACTTGAAGAAATACAGCTAAGATATTGTTTTTGATATCAATGGACTCAATAAAATGATAGTTCAAGTCAAAGGAGAAGGAATTCCTCTCAAGTTGGAGCTCGAAAAGACATAAGACCAAAACATCGACTTTGGAGTCACTAGGGTGGGTGCAGACGCTTCACGTACGGTCAGCTTAGTAAACAACTCTAAGAAAAAGATAGAAATCACATTTGATGTGGATTCTCAGCTGTAATAGCTGAAGAAGCAATTCGTTCAAATCATTCCTAACAGCAACGTTGCTATAAATCCTAGAGAAAGCCATGATTTTGAGATAAGCTTCAAGCCAACAACCAGAATTAATGCGTTTAAGACTGACATTTTCTACAAAATAATAGAAAATCAAGAAAAGAAAAAACTGCTCAATGTTTTCGCAACAGCTCATGGTATTTAGATGAAGCTCATGGAAGATACAGTTGGCTTTGGTACTGTTGTCGTCAACTCAAAAATAACCAAAACTATTCAGCTCTCAAATTTTGGAGATGTTGGTTCTAAGTTCTAGTGGGACACCACATTTTGTGGAAAATACTTCACGATTTCTCCTGAAAAAGGCTATCTTTTGCCCCATTAAGATTTGCATTTTAACGTAACTTTCCATCCCAACGTCCCAGACAACGATATTAGATTTAAGGTAAAGTGTACCATTTAGGGTGGAGATTCCTTGTTTGTTAACCTTGTCGGCAAATGCATTCCTCAGCCTCAAGAAACCATCCAAGAGCTGAAATTTGATTGTATGGTAAGAAGGGAAGCAACTCAAAAAGTAATAATAAAAAACCCTACTCCCAAACCATGGAAGATAAAAGCCTCAATCAGTTCTGAAGGAAAGTTTGATTACTTCAGAGGAAAGTAGTTTATTGACATAAATGCTAATGCCCAAGCTGAATACGAAGTAGTTTACAACCCTTTGACTATGACGAAAAACAATGAAATTGCATAAATCAAAGATGAAAAGCACATTGGCTCACTGTTCTTCCCAATCCCTGACGGTTCTGCTTTACTTTACAAGCTAATCGGAGTGTCCACTCCTCCTTCAGTTTCAGACTCTTATGATATTAGCTGCAAGGCTAAATTTAACAAAATCCACAACATTCCCATCAAAAACTGGCTCAAGTCTCCTCAGCGTTTTAATGTAGAGTGGAAATTCTAAGTTTAAGATAAGTCAGTCTTTATCAATGGAGCCACTATTTTCGACGTTCCTGGGGAATCTCAAAAGGATTATAAGCTATCTATTTATGCACTGAAGGCAGCTCAGCTCAAGTTTTCCATTTATTTCCGCAATCCTTTAACTTATGAATACATTTTCTATAAAGTGGTAAGAAATCTTCTATATAGAATCTTGTGGTAAACCCTGCAGACCCTCAAAAGTAGATTGTAATGACTTCTTTGGTGAGAGAAGCAACCCAAAAACTACTTACTCTCTAAAACCCTTTGCCGCACCCTGTGTAAATAAAGAAAGAAATGATCATTATCGAGAGTTAAACCGTTTTTGTGTCACCCAAAACCTTTGTGATTGCACCGAAATCAGTAAGAAATAATCTATTCAGTAATTTGGGCTTTAGCTTATCTACAGACCTCTCTTGGCCAAAGAGTAAACAAGCAAATTAAGTATTAAGTCGCCAGAATTGGGAGAGTTTATTTACCCCCTTAAATTGATTGGAACTGCTTCGAATTCTTAGCGTAGTCTGAGCTTCAAAACAAGTTTAGGCAGTGAAATCACCCAAAAATTCAAATTTGTGCATTACGGAAAGAAGGCAACAACTTACACTTGCAGAGTTTAGAAGATTGGACAAAAGGCACCTGTCAATGTTGATCCAAAAGCTAAAGCTCCACCTCTTGCTAATCTGGATTTCTCAGTAGAATCAGCCACAATTCAAGTTCCAGCAAGCTAAACCTTTGAAGGTGTTGAATCTGTTGTAAATGTGAAGTTTTAGCCTTCAGGCGTTAACGAAAGTGTTTGCCAATTGGTGGTTTCCTCTCCAGACTCAGGCGAATATGTATGCATTCTAAATGGTTATTCGACTTTGCCGCAGCCCAAAGGTCCCTTCAAAATCGCAGGAGCAAAACCACCCCCGATTGACTTCAAAAACCCATTTTTCGAAGCCTACGAGTTTACAGTTAGAATCGACAATCCCTCGTTTACAAGCACAGTGAAATCGCCAGTGAAAGTTGATGGAAAGAAGGTACTGAGTATCAATTTGGCGTATAAGCAGGCCCCAGGATTTTCGTCTAACGGAAGATTGACCATTTCAGCTGGAGAGAATCTTTCATGGATTTTCTACTTGCAGGGAGAATGAATTTGATGAACATTAAATCCAACTTAAATTTCATAATAAATCATCAGTCAATTACACAATTATGAGTATATTTTCAGGTTCTCGCAAACTGGTTCAACAAAACCGACAGCAGGTTCTACTTGCGCAAAGGGACAAAATACTTCAGGATTACTAAAGTATGTCACAGTCGAAATAGATAGATTGACTCGCAATAGAAATGTTACAAAGGTGGATTTCAGCGATGGTTCTAGGTATGTTGGGGAAATCGAAGCTGGAGCCAAAAGTGGCCTTGGCATTTTGTACGCACCTGACGGCTCAATTTATATGGGGTTTTGGCTTTAAGACACTTATCACGGAGAAGGAGTCTATATCCATCCTGATGGATAACGCTATGAAGGATAATTGGAAAGAGGCGAAAAGTGTGGAAAGGGAAAGATGTTCTATCTGAATGGAGATTTTTACAATGGTTAATGGGAAATGAACATGAAAGAAGGAAATGGCGAACAAACTTATAGTAATGGGGATAGGTATTAAGGGGAATGGAAGAATGGAGAGAGATGGGGCTAGGGAGTACTATACAGTAATGGTTAGATTGTTGCTTAGGGGCACTGGATATAAGACAAGTTCTCAAGTGGAAAGGTCAAAGGCAAGTACTATGAAGGTGGGTGGAACAACAACGCTTTCAACGGGCAAGGGTTGTATAAGTTCGGAGATGGGAGTTACTACCAAGGCGATTGGAAAAACAATGAGAAGAATGGAAATGGGATTTACTATTACAGCAATGGTGATACTTACTAAGGTTAGTTTGTAAATGGCTTTAAACACGGCAAAGGGACATACAAGTATTCAACTGGAGATATTTATGAAGGCAACTATTTGTTTGACTTGAAGCATGGTTATGGGTTAATAAGATTTCATAATGGGGACCATTATTCAGGGGGTTGGGAGAGGGACTAATTCAGTGGAAAGGGAAAGTACCAATTCAACCAAAGAGACTTCCTCAATGGAGAATTCAAGCAGGGAAAACTAGTTTCACACATTGAGATTTTAAGATAGGAAAAAGTCCAGTACTCAAGAAGTCAGGTAAGCAACAAAAACTGGGGGAATAACTCAAGCGTTAGCTCCCCAATTAGGTTAGTTCAGGTAGAGCAAGCATCCAAATTTCCAGAAACTCCTTCACCTGCCAAGGGTAAAGCTTACGGAACGAAGACTAGCCGTAAACGTTTAGAGTATTGAGTTTGGAATAATCCAAAAGTTTTGATTGTGAGTAAATTTGCTTCTTGTAATAATTTGTAAAAATGAAAATGTTAAATTTTTGTTGATTTCAACATCTTATTTGGGAACTATTTGAGCGAAATAAAATAGTGCTTTTTAAATCAAATTAGAATATAGTTGCTTTGAACATTTCAACAATGACCAAACGCAATCCTTAAAACAGTATAAGTGACTTTGAAGAGACTGGCAGAAAGTTGCTCAAAGATCTCAACTCAGATTCCGTCAAGGTAGAAAAAAACGATTTCCCAGAAAAGAGCTAATTGGGCTACTTCATCAAAAACGAAAAAATGATACAAGTTCTGAAAGATAAAGGCATCAAGCGCTTCTTCCCAGTGCAATACGAAACTTTTGACGCCATTTTGAACGGAAAAGACCTCATCGCTAGGGACAGAACTGGCTCAGGAAAAACCATGGCCTTTTCCCTTCCTGTCATCTAAAGATTCAGAAAAAACGATGCCTTCAAAGATGGAGGAAAGGTAAAGTTTTTAATAGTGGTGCCTACCCGATAAGTACTTTTGCTTTAAGAAGGTTAGCAATCCAGGTGAGGGCAGAAATTCATACCCTGCGCATGAGGGGTGATTTCTAAGTAGTGGCAGTTTACGGAGGCAGCGATATTCAAGAGCAAATGCGAAAAATCAGAGACGGCTCCGACATCATTGTATCGACCCCTGGGCGACTGATAGACTTGCTGGAAAGAGGCGCGATTAAGCTGTCTAACCTGCAAGTAACATGCCTAGATTAAGCAGATTAAATGTTGAAACAGGGTTTCCAGGAAGACATCGAAAAGATCTTTGAATTCATTCGAAAACACGGACCCTCTGAAAAAACACAAAATCTGCTTTTCTCGGCAACTATCCCCTCTTGGGTCGTCGACCTTTCCCGCACTTATCTCTCCCCCAGCAGAGAATTCGTGGACCTCATCAAGGACTCAGAAATCAGGACCTCTAAAACGGTATAACATTTAGCACTGAATTGTCCTTATTATCACAGAAACTCAGTTATAGCTGATATTGTGAATCTCTACGGAGGAAGACATGGTAGGACTATCATCTTCTGCTAAACAAAGAAGTAAGCTAATTAGATACTGCTGAAGGCTAACCTAAAGCAGGAGACTCAGGTACTTCATGGCGACATCCCTCAAAAACAAAGAGAAGTGACCTTCCAATCATTCAAATCAGGACAGTTGAAGTGTTTGGTAGCAACTAATGTTGCTGCAAGAGGGTTGGACATTCCTGAAGTTGACCTAATCGTTCAGCTTTAACCTCCCAAAGAGATTGATACTTATATTCATAGGTCAGGCAGAACAGGTAGAGCTGGAAAAAGTGGGGTTTGTCTCACCTTTTTCACCAAAACACAGCAGCCTCTCCTCTAAAGGATCTAAAGACTTACCAAGATTAAAATGAGAAAGATTGGTCCTCCTCAGCCAGGAGATATAGTCAAAGCTAGTGCCAGAGATATCGTGATTTCCTTAAAGACAGTTGAAGAGAGCGTCTTGCAGTATTTCAATGAAATCGCTGAAGAAATGGTATCTGAAGAAGGAGCAGTGAAGGCTTTATCAAAAGCACTTGCTTTCATATCCGGAAACACAAAGAAGATATCCCAACGTTCAATCCTTTGCTCTATATAAGGATATATCACTTATATCTTGAAATGCCCCATGGAATACCAATCTCCTGGCTTCATTTTTAGCTTTTTGAGGAAGAACATTAATGAAGAAGTCAGCTAATCTGTGAAAGGAATGCGCAGAGTTGGCAAAAGGTCAGCTGCCTTTGATATACCTGAGCAATTTAGGCCTCAAATGGATAAACTTATGGCTTAGTGCAAGCTATAAAACTCTCACATTAAAGATTACTAGTTAGTCCTTGTAAACTCAATGGAAATGCTTTCTGACGATGAAGATGAATAAAAAGGTTAGAATGTAGATGAAGATGAAAACTTTGATGATAGAGATATCCGTAACGCAATGAAAAACAAGAGAGACTTTTAGATCTTCATTGGGTCTCTTCCCCCAAATGCTGATGAGAAAGAACTAGCTGACTATTTCAAGTAGAAAAAAGTGAAAATAACTAATTTGCGCATTTTGAGAAGTACAACATTTGTTATATAGATGATAAAGGAGAGTCAAAGTGTGTTGCCTTCGGCCTATGCGTTGACAACGAGAGCGTGAGAAAAGCTTTGGGGCTAGATGGCGATAGATTTGGAGCCAAGAGTCTAAGGATCAATATGGCATCAAAGAGATGAGCCGAATGATTACTGTACTATTATTGTACTTTCTACTTATCTTCTTTTATATCGATTATATGAGCAACTACTATCTCCTGCAAAGGATATCTTTTCCCAAGGGTTATCACGATATAAAACCATACAAACTGGACAATTAACAGCAAGTTCTTTATGCAGTCATGGCTGCCTCGAATTGTATTGAGTTGCATCGTGTGCTGCCCGACGGACTGGCCTTTTAAGCCAACTATTAATTCTTTGCCAACATCGTTAAAATAGAAGTAATACCTTCACATCAAAGTAGCCCAGATTATTTGTGGTTGCTTGATGAGAAAGGTCGCTATGCTTTTTGGACCCCCCACAAAGGCTTTTAATATGCTAGCAATCAGCTTATGTATGATTTCTTTCCAGAAAGTTAGAGAACATTCAATTACTCAAGTAATGAAGTTTTCAGTGGTGTCAATAGCGTAAATGGAGAAAACTAATCGAAGGGTCAGATCTTTTTTGCTATTGGGTCAAAAATAACGATCCTTTAATACTGTGTCAAAAAGCAAGGACTTTTCTTGAATGAGGCGATTGGCCTAACTTTTGCTCAAAGCTACAAATAAATAAGATTCGCTAACTGGATCAATAACTCTTCAAATTAGCTTGGACTTCTTGGCATAGTAATTTAGAAATAGGACGGAGAAACAGCCTTAGAGGTTTATGAAGTGGGTCTGGGATAGAAAGCAGGAGGCTGGAAGCTGGGATGGACAGTTGAAAAGAAAAATATCTTACAGTTTTACTCTCCAGCTAATAACTAGTTGCTTCTACTTACTTTTGATTAAATTGCTCTCTATAAGTACAAACAAAGTCCTATCTGCTGCTACCGGACAGGAGGAAACTATGGCCAAGGGTTTTACTTAAGTCATGGCCTTTACGGACAAATCGGCAAGCAATTAATCCTCTTCAGTAAACAAAAGCTGATTCCATTCAGTTCATATCGTTTTGAGGATGAAGATCTTTTCTAAGAAGGAGGCTTTAAAGAATGTACTAATTTAGGAGAATTGGAGGGAATAGGTAACGTTCTCTGTATCCTTACGCATAGAAGTTAAGTTTACTTTTTGACTATTTCGGGCAATTAGCACAAAATGCGCAAGTTAAATGTGGGTTTACCTGTTATTTAAAGCCTTAAACCTTTGTAAGGTCTCAATGAATTCCTGGTAGTTGGCCGTTGCAGATAAGATGAGTATGGCTTATTTTTGAGTGAGAGGATTCAATCTGCGAAAATAGTGGAGTGGCAATCGACGCCGCTGAAAATAGACTCCTTATACTCAGCAGTAAGAGGCAGCTACTTAATTCTTTGCTGTGGGAATTCAAATTTTGTGGCTCGCGTTACCAAAAATAATGATTACTCCATTTACTTCCAGCTACCAGATTTTGAAATTAAGGCCACTTATGATGAGATTCTGGTCACTATAGATGGAGTATACCAAGTTGACTACCAAACTCAGAATTACTACAAATTTGTTGAGACTTAAATCGTACTGGCACAAATCATACAGTAAGTAGTATATTTCCTTGACTAAAGGGGCACAATTTGGAGATGGGATGTTTAAAGCAAATAAGCACAACAAATAATGGACGACTGTCTCTCTGATTACTGCTGGGGTGCTTCTCAAAATTCACAAATGCTCATTTGCGCCAATTTACATGATATGACTAAACTTAGGCTTTTGACACAAGATGGGATTAAACTTATTTCAATCAAAGGGCATACAATCATAAGTAGCTTAGCTACTATTGCCCCTCCAAGAAAAAGACACTACTCTCGCCGAGGATAAAGTGTAAATTAGGAATTACTTATAGGCTATTGCGATGGAACAATTCATGTTTAAAGCATTGATGGTCATATTTTGAAAGTTTTTAAACTGAGGCAAGTAGATAGGGTAGTTTTTGTGCCAATGAATCAAGGCTAAGTTTTGGTGAGATGCCCCTTCCGACAGTACATTCTTAATGCCACCACGGAAGCAACTACTATCACTGGTATTCAGCTAGTGTAGCAGAATACTTACATTTAGCAGCTTGTTTATCTTTAAAAGTCAAAAAAATTCTTACTTGTACTTAAAGATAAGTTGAAAAGCTCAGATTCAGTCTTACTTCAACTTTGTCTCACCCCCGAAAACTGGAAATCCAATCTTACAAAACTATCGCATTGTTTCAAATCTCTACCCTTGATTCTCACTTCAGAGAATTTGGTTTTCTTTGCTTCCTCCACTTCAGTGGGAAAGTTAGATCTTAGGAGTGGGAAAACTCAGTAGAATTCTCATTAGCTCAAAGAGTTGAGTGGGTTTGAAAAGGTCTAAATGGGTATGATGCTTTCTGGTCAACATTCAACAGGAAAACAAATGATAGTTGTGTGGAATTAATCTTTGGAGATTCTTTTGCGCTGCAATTTTACTCTCAACTAGGCAGTTAGATCTTTGAAACCTATCTAAACTACAAACCAGTTTATGGTATGGACTGATAGCAGTGTTACTTTCCACGAGTTGTAACCAAAAAGTGGAAGAATCAAGCTGCTTTTCGGCAGCAATGTGCCTTCTAAAGGATACCACTCTGATTTATGCTAAGGGACTCAACTATTTGTATTGAATGACTGTGATCAGTTCGTTTCTTTGTATAGCTATGATGACAAAGTGGCTTTAAACTTTCGTTACGTTGGAGCATACTAAATTATAGGGTGCTCTTTCATCGGCTAAGATTTGTTGATGTTTGATGAAAGAAACCACATTATGCTCTTTACCTGCGAAAAGGAATCCAATAAATACGTACTAAATAAGCAATGGTCAATCAACTTAGGTTAGAGAGTCGCAGCTTGGTGCAAACATAATGAAAAAGTCTATTTCATCACTGCTGATCACTCTATTTTTTGCATGAGACCTTTAGAGAAGTAAGTTTTTGAGGATTTAAAAGCTATTCGTTAATAAGTTACAAAAAAATTATAACCTGGATTCAGCTACAGGCAATGGCGAAAACCTGTAAAATCTGAAAAGCTGATTGAAGATACACTTCTTCTACAAAAAGCAGGCGAAAGGGCAGCCAGTTCTCCTCAAAAGCAGTAACAACTAAACAGTCTGTTGCAATTCCTGAAGAATTGAGTTGTTACCAGAAAGGATGAGCTTTGGTTGATTTTGCTATAATATTATGCGAAATATAAAATTAACTTTTGAACACCCTTGCTATATTTATCCTTTCAAACTCAACCTTTTCCATTCCACAGAGCTGGAACGCATTAGCTACAGTCAGACCGAAGAAGCAGTCAAACGCATCAGACAACACCTCATACTCACATCAGAAGAAGAAAAGATATTCGACACCCTCTCCATAGGTACCCCCTTCCTCACCTAGGCTTCAAAGCAGAACTTCTTACTCAGTACACACGCTCTTTATAATAACGCAAAAGCAGTGACTTTTTAGGCTAAAGCACGGCCGACCATTGCATGCATTTCGAGAAAGTTTGTTGCGGCAAAGTGAGCCTTAAGTAAATGCTGGAACTAAGGCATTATATGCTCCGTACGTTTAGAAGCGAAGTCAGAAGCAATCAACAGCCTGAAGAGTAGAGGTGGATGAAATTGTGTCTACAGTTGTACACTAATTTCATAACGGGACATAATCTGAAACCCAGAGACTCAGTTCACTGGCAGCTCCAAAGTTTCACGGCCTTGCTTGTTCTCATCGAAACAATTTCGGAAATCGTCAAAATCGACCAGAACTACTCTATAGATCTATCGCAAATCCTGCCGCTTATTCAGGACACTTTGATCCAGTCCTACAGAAATCTAGCCAACTCACAGCTACAATAACAGGCTCTTATGCGCATCACCTTCTTCGCAAGACATTTGGCCAACCACTTGAAGTCTCAACAGCAGAAGAACAAGGAGAACCAAAGTTCCATCAAAAGTGAAGCTCTTTCATGCATCTATTGGCTCATCAATTTCACTCCTAAAAACAAGGGATATCTCACTGCGGGGTTAAGCACTACCTCCATTCTGTAGGTTGTAATGTCTTATATGGGCAAAAGTAACAACTTGCTAGCAGTGCTGGAAACGGGTTAGTTTGTTAAATTTTTATTTGAGTCTGTGAGTAGCTTTGGATAGCTGCTATTCCTCATAACAGAAATGATCCGTTCCTAGTTTCCTGTGGTTTTATAACGCATTACAAACAGAGTCATTGAAAGATACTACAAAACCAAGGAACTGTCCCGTTATTACTTGGAGTTGGATATGGGATAGCTTCTTGGAAAACCAGCCATTGAACCTTTCAAGCTAAAAGAAATGATCAAACTTCAGCGAGTTACTTAGAAGACTTTGAATCACAGCCTTAAATAGCTCAATGTTTTGATAAGTAAGTTCAGTGAGGATTTTGCGCGTTATAGGATGGGGAAGATAACTTTTAAGCGGCAGGTGAAAGTTGGAGACGAAGAGAAAGAGGAAATAGAGGAGAGGGAGATCATAAACATCGAAAGGTTGGCAGAGCACAACCACCATAGTTCCAAATCAACCGAAATTATGGCCATGGAACTCTATCGTTAAAACTAGTAGCTCATCAAAGTCAACAAGTGGATGGAGCAACGCATAAAAAACTACGAAGAGACCATTTCCACCCTGATCAATCTCAACAACAAAGAAAACATCAAAAACAAACTGGTTCTAGTGAATCAGCTCATCAAGGAGAACATTTATCCAAGCAAGGCAGTCCATATGTTCAAATCGCACATATCCAACGTACCCACTTTACCCACTACACCCACCATACCAACTACTGATAGTTCCAGCAAGAAAGAGTTTAGACTTGCCGTAACTGAATCGAAATACAGCATCTAACATCCAATAAGAGTGGATGTTGAACAATACAGGAAAAGCCATAAGATGCTCAATTACAATCTGCCTGAAAATATCCTTAGCTAAATACCTACTATTGATGTTCCCCAAAACGGCAGAAACAGTACCAAAATAGACAATCAGGACCACATCAATCAGCAGATATTCAACTAGGCTAAAAATATGCTCAGCAAAACCCTAGAAAAGCAGGAGCAGGACACCAAAAATAACTCTTTCATACTACCTCCTCCACCTCCGCCTCCTTTGCCAACCGGCTTCGTCAGACTTCCTCCTCCGCCGTTACCACCTTCTCTTCCGCCGCCTCCCATGAATATTGGCTTGCCACCTCCTTTGCCACCACCTCTTCCTATGGGCATGGGTCTTCCACCTCTTCTTCTGCCGCCTTCTCCCCCACCTTTGCTACCCTTCCTGCCTCCTCTAAACCTAAACAACAATAATAAGTAAAACATAGGTAAGGAAGAGAACAGAGTCTAAATGAAGAACATTGGTTGGACGATTCTTGAGGCAACGAAGATAAAAGACACATTTTGGGAAACAGTAAACTAAGTCCCAATAAAGCTAGATGAATAATAGATAGTAAAGTGCTTCGGAAGGAAGTAAAAGGAAGTAGTGGCTGTGAAGGCATCAACCCCGTAAATAAAAAGTATACTCAAACCTGACAGGTCGAAAAATATTGAGATCATTTTGAAAAAGATGAAGATTAATGAGAAGAAGTTTACAGTAATTGAGGAAGCCTTTCTGACCTATGACCCCAACTTTATCAACGAAGAGATACTTACGGGACTGCAAAATGTTATGCCCACCTCAAAGGAGAAGGCAGAGTTCGCAGATGTTAAGATCGAAGCTGATGAAAACTGGACCCTGGCAGATAAATTCATTCACTTTGCTTGTAAAGTGGAGTGCTTTGAGTAAAAGATAGAATCAATCCTGTTTAAATTCTAGTATGAGTCTACGGCGACCAACTTCTTCTCTAAGTTGGCCGTTTTCTTCAAATTTTACGATGAGCTTCACAAGGACCACTTCTTCCAATGTTTCCTCTAGTATTTCCTCAAAATCGGCAATTTCCTTAACGCAGGCACCCATCGTGGCAACGCCAAGGCTTTCAAGATCTAGAACATCGACAAGTCCTACCTCCTCATCGGCCAGGACAAGTAAACCTCACTCTTTGATTACGTCCTCAAAGAAATGAGCAAGAACAATCCATAGATCTTCGACTACTTCACTCTGCACGATAAGGCCCAAAGTATAGTGTCCCTAAGCGTACTGCGAGACGATTACAACTACTTTGAGAAGAAGTGCGAGCTGGTGAACCAGTGCATCTTGCTTTCCGAGTAGAACTCCAAAGACGAATCTGCTGCCTACTTCTTGCCCTTCTACATGCAGGCCAGAGATTAGATCAGCGTCATGAAGAAGAAGCTGGAAGAGGCTACCTTCCTCTTCAAAACGGTCAAAGATTTCTACGGGGACAAGATGGAGAGCGAACAAATGGCCAAGTTCATCATCGACTTCAGGTCCAGAGTCAACCAGTTCAAAAACAAGAGGCCCAAAATCAAAAACAACTGACCACTGATTATTTATAACCAACAGTATTCACCAACAACTCAACTCACTACCACTCATCCCATCTCTTCAATAGGCAATACTCAGGGTAGGGTAGGTTAGGGTAGGTTAGGGTATCTCTGTTACCTACATTGTGTATTGTGTGTGTGGTTTATGAATGCATTTAATTAATGTAGTTCAATTCTTTGGTAAAGACCAGGGTGGTCCTGAGAAAGATGATGTAAAGGATATAAAAAATTGAGGAGCTGAGCGAGAAATAGCTTTTTGATATTGTAGAGGAATGGTTCAGGAGGACAGAATCCCTAGTGCACCAGCTCAACCTCAAGAAGGTAGAGCTGCGGAGGTAGTAAATCCAGAAGCATAAGTGATATTCATTTCCTATGACCCATTCACAAGCTCTGTATATTGCGACTGCCTCATCCCATTGATGGTCAGGCGTGGTCTGGTGTGCTGGTTGTTAGAGGTGTGGTGGTTGTTAGAAGTGCATTGATAATATCGGTTGAATTGATGAATGAATCGATGTAGTTAATAATAAGTCGTTAGGAATGAGCAAGTAACCGCGCAGGTCGAACTCGGGAGTGCGCTAGGTCCTCATGGAAATCGTCAACAACGAACAGAATATGTCGAGCACCCAACGCAAAAACACCACCCTGGAGTCCATCAAGTTGAACGAGGCCATGTCTTTCCTCTAGCGTAAAATATAAAGGCAGTACAGTGAAATCCAGGTCTTGTCCGATCAACTCTCCAAAGAGATCTCCCTCAAGGAGGAACTCGCAGTCCTGCTAAGAGACGAACGCTAGAAGACCGCCAAAACCACCCTCCACCTCGCCAACGCCAACAAAGCCAACGTCGAGTTGAAGAAAAAAGTGGCCAAACTCTAGAAGTAGTTCGGATAGGACGACTCCATGCGAAGTGAGTACGAAATAAAGCTCAATAAATACAGGGACATCGTGCGTAAGAAGGACGAGCTGCTGACCAAGAACCAGCAGAAGCTGGAGTAGTTTCTGAAGAGCGAGAGGCATACTATCGAGAAGGAGCAAGAGGTGAAGTCTCTGAAGGAGAGTGTGCTCAAGTCCAGGGCCAAGGAGGAGAATGCTGCTGGGGAGATCCAGGCACTCAAGAAGAAGAACAGCTAGCTGCAGCAGCAAATCTAGGACCAAGCCTCCAGCATACAGCAACTCAACCAGGAGCTCTTCTACAGCCAGGAAACTATCCGCAGGCTGCAACAGTAGATAGACGACCTCAACCACTAGACCACCCGCAAGGACGCACACTCCAACGCCCTCCTCTAAAGACTCACCGCCACCATAGAGCAGCAGTACGATCAGCTCATCGAACTGCGCCAGCTCCACCGCAGGCCGCCCATCGACCGGCCCTAGTGGGACCTCACGGTCTACAAGAACGAGTTCAAGAGGGTGATCGGCAACAACGTCAAGGACAACAACTTGCGGCGGAAGCTGGAGAAGGAGGCGATGGAGGTGATGGGGGAGGTGGAGCGGGGGTTCAGGTCAACGATGGAGCAGGTCATCACTGCCTTGGAGGGTTGATTGTAATATGATATATT
>Ga0316217_10000929_pt1 | contig 39705 bp, 37 predicted proteins | sample 1anoAmetaG_FD_203633 | JGI IMG/M metagenome (GOLD analysis project Ga0316217, IMG submission 203633) | Freshwater microbial communities from Trout Bog Lake, Wisconsin, USA - 1anoA | ecosystem: Environmental > Aquatic > Freshwater > Lake > Hypolimnion/Profundal zone | place: USA: Wisconsin...
CCCCGCTCCCCCACTTATCATCCGCCTTCCTTCTCCTGGTCGCATCCGCCCACAGGATTACCCGCGTTTCCGTCAGAATTCACCCACGAATTCTGCCGAAGAGCTGCTTTTTTCACTGTCATTATCACCATTTATACGCCAGTTCGCGCCTGACGCCGCAACCGCCATGATGGCATGATTTGACGGGAGATGAGCAAATAAAGTCGTCGCGCGCATCCTTTCCAGGAGATAAAAATGCGTTCCTCTCTATATAGGTCCGGGACCGGCAAGTTTCTTGGGTTTTGGCAAGGGAAGCCGCCGCTTTCGGAGAAATTGAACCATTCATAAATCCAGTGCCCATCAAGATTTACGCGCCGAATCCAAGAATTTTAATCAACGCGGATTTTTTATTGGCAATATATTGTTTGGACGGCAAATAGCGCACACGGAGCCGCCCATCGGGTCTGACATTGATGAGCCTCAGCCGAATCGAGCCGTGACAAGGTGAGAAAAACGTGGGCCGGCGGCATGGCCATGAGAGACGAATCGTGGTATAATGTTGACAGGTCGCTGGTCGGGCTTCTTCGGCTTTGGTATGGGCATGGTCTCGGCCAGCATCATTAACGATGGATGGTGCCATGGAACCCAAAAAGCGTCGTTCGGGATTTGCGTTGCTCGATCCGCAGCGTATGCGGGAAATCGCCAGCCAGGGCGGTAAGATGGCCCACCGCAAAGGCACCGCGCATGAGTTTTCCTCGGATCTGGCGCGACGTGCCGGGCGTAAGGGCGGATTAAGCGTCAGTGCCGATCGGGCGCACATGCGCAAGATTGGCCGCCTGGGCGGTTTGCATAAAGGCAAGCGGCGTGCGGCCGCTGGCGGCACACCACCCGCTGCCCAGCATTAGCGGGTGGACCCTTTTTGACTCGTTCTTTCCTACGGCGCCAGCCGTTCGACCTGCCAGACTCCCGCCGCGTTTTTCGTGTAGCAGAACCGATCATGCAGCCGGTCCGCCCGGCCTTGCCAGAACTCGATCCGCCGCGGCTGAAGAATATATCCGCCCCATTGCGGCGGCAGGGGAATTTCGCCGCCGGTGTATTGCGCCTGCAATTCCTTCACGCGCGTTTCCAGCACCGCGCGATCGGCAATGGCTTGGCTTTGCTCCGAGGCCCAGGCGGCAAGCTGGCTGCCACGCGGCCGCGAATGAAAATAGGCCGCCGATTCCGCTGCCGGCAATTTGCTCACCGGCCCGGAAACGCAAACCTGCCGCTCCAGATCATTCCAATAGAACGTCAGTGCCGCCTGCGGATGCACGTCCAAGTGTTGGCCTTTGCGGCTGCGGTAATTGGTGTAAAAGATGAATCCCCGCGCATCCACGCCTTTGAGCAACACCATGCGCACCGCCGGCTGGCCGGTTGCATCCACCGTGGCCAACGCCATGGCGTTGGCTTCGATATTGCGACGTTTGCCCAGCAGCGCATTGGCCGCTTTGTACAGCGCGATGGCACATTGCCGCAGGCGGCCACCGTGCGTGCCTTCGGCCTGCGCGAACCAGCGCTGGAACTGGGCCAGCGGATCATCCAGCAGATCGGCCCGATCCAAACGATCTTTGCGGTAGTCTTTGCGGAGGTCGGCAATCGCCATGATGAGGCGAGTCTAACCAGTATGGCAATGGTCCGGCAAGCGCGGGATGAACTCGCCAAAAAAAGAACGCCGCGGGAACGAACAACTGTTCCCGCGGCTATTCTTGTATCCAAATCCCTAATCAGGCGAGCAAGACAGCTTACATCGCCAGTCCTGCGGCCATCTCGCTGGCTTGTTCTTCGACGAGGTGCGGGTGAACCCGCAGAACGCCGTCTTCCATCACGTTGCGAATCTTCGCCAGCGCCTTGTTTTGAATCTGCCGCACACGCTCTTTGGTGACGCCGATGATTTGGCCCACCTCTTCCAGCGTCAGCGGCGATTCTTCGGCTTGCTGCCAGTTGAAGCGGCGGCGAATCACCGTCTGCTCCACCTGGCTTAAATCGGCTAAATTGCGCTCGACGATCGCTTTTAGCTCATCGATGCAATCGTCTTGAACTTGGTCGCGGCGTTTGTCAGCCCAATCACTCTTTTCCAGATCAGGCTCGAATTCCACCGGGAATCTCATGCGATATTTGTTCGCCTTCATCGCCGTGCGGCTAAAAGCCTTCAAGATGGCCCGGCAGGCGTAGGTGCTGAATTTGAAGCCGCGGTCGATGGAGAATTTTTCCACCGCGCGCAGCAGGGCCATGTTGCCTTCGCTGACCACCTCGGCAAAATCCACGTCGCCCAGGCGGGTGCGTTTGGCCATGGCCAAAACCAGCGCCAAGTTGGTGCGCACCAGATATTCGCGGAAGTGCTCAAAACGGCGGTGCCATTCCAAGAATTCCCTGGCCCGGTCGTTGCTCAGGCCGTCGGCGGCAATCTGCTTTTGCAGTTTGCACAGGCGCAGTTTGCTGAAGTTGTAGCGCAGGAACATCATGCGCTCTTCGGCCGTCTTCATCAGTTGCGGGGCGCCGCTGGTGCTGACTGTTGAGGCATCGTCGCGGGTTGGCTGATACCAACTGGTCAACGGCAAAGCGGATTCGGCTTCCAAACCGAAAAGTTCGTGTTCGATATTCTTCCGCTTAAAAACCGGACTATCCATGAATGCGTAACTTTCCAGCAGCAGCGGTTCCACTTTGGCACGCAGTGCGCGCGAAACAGGCAGCCGACGCGGCTCGATCCGCCGAACTTTACTGATATTGGTCATAGCTCTCACCTCTTCCTTGGTTATCGACTAGCTACTAGCAAAACTGAGTGCTAGATCACTAGGCAACTTTACGATTTGAGATTGAATCTCAGTCAATGCCAATCTCAGGAGTTTCTCCGTTGGTTTGTAAGTGCTGTAAAATTAAACACTTATGGAAATCTTACCGCGACGCAAATTTTTTCCGCCAAACTGGACACCTATACGCCTGTAGGCTGTTCTCAAAAACGCCAACTGGCAGCTTGGCACACCGTTGGTTACACTGCATGGCAGACATTATGTTAAAACTCTGCCTTGGCGGCACCTTCGACCCGATCCACCACGCGCACCTGATCTGCGCCCGCGCCGCCGCCGAGGCCGTGGGTGCCGACACCGTGGTGCTCATTCCCGCCGCGCGGGCTCCGCATAAGCCCGATGTCCAAACCGCCGATGAGCGTCATCGTCTGGCCATGTGCCAACTGGCGGTCCAAGGCGTCAGCGGGTTTGTGGTCGATGATCGTGAAATGCGCCGCGGCGGGGCAAGTTTCACCATCGACACGATTATTTCCCTCCGCAAAGAGGGCTATACCGACCTGGCCTGGTTAATCGGCGCCGACCTGGTCGCCACACTGCCAACCTGGCGGCGCATCAACGAACTGGTGCAGCAATGCCGGCTGGTCATCGTCGCCCGACCGGGGTGGAAATTTGATTGGACCAGCTTGCCGTCCAATCTGGGTCGGTTGCTTCAGGAAAACGTCGTGACCGTACCGCAGATGGATATCAGTGGTTCGGAAATCCGCGAGCGCGTCAAACTCGGTCTGCCGATTGATTTCTTAACGCCAGCGGCGGTCGGTCGATACATTCACGAAAATGCGCTGTACCGATGAGTGACGTTTAACATAGAGACAAACTGGCTGGGAACGGACATTATTCCCATTTTTGGTGCTTTTTGGGCATACTCAGCCGATGGGCATGAACATTTACGATCTCGCCTATGCCTGTGCCTTGGGCATCAGTGCGCCATTTTGGCTGGCACGAGGCCGCAGCCGCAGAAAAGTTTTGGCGGCGTTTCGCCAGCGCACGGGGCATGTGCCACCGCGTCAATCGACCGCCCCGGCGGTGATGATCCATGCCGTCAGCGTCGGCGAACTCAACGCCACCACGGCGCTGCTTCAACTTCTGCGCCAGCGCCGGCCTGATCTGCATTTTATCGTGTCGGTGACCACCGAAACCGGCTTCGCCCGCGCTCAGGTTCTGTACGGCACCGATTCGGGCATCACGCTGGTGCGCTTTCCACTGGATTTCTCCGTTGCTATCAACCGCCTGTTGGATGCCCTGCGGCCATCCGTCGTGGCTCTGATGGAACTGGAAGTTTGGCCCAATTTCATGCTCCACTGCGAAAAGCGGCGTATTCCCGTGGTGCTGCTCAACGGCCGGGTGTCCACCGGCAGCTATCTGCGCTATCGCCGGGCACGATTATTTGTGGCCAGCATGTTCCGGCGGCTGCGGCAAGTCTGTGCCCAGGAAGATTTATACCGCCAGCGGTTCATCGAGCTAGGCACGCCGGCCGACCGCATTAGCGTCACCGGCACCATGAAGTTTGACACCGCCGCCGTGGCCGATCGTGTGGCTGGACAAGATGAATTGGCCGCCGCCGTGGGGCTGGCATTGCCGATTGCCGATTGCCGATTGCCAAATGACCTCCACCTAATCGGCAATCGGCAATCGGCAATTGGCAATGAAGACCCCGGCCAGCGTATCTGGGTTTGCGGCTCGACCGGTCCCGGCGAAGAGCTAATCATCCTGCGGACATTCAGGGCATTGCTTGAGAAATTCCCCGGCTTGCGCCTGGTGATCGTGCCGCGCAAACCCGAGCGGTTTGAAGAAGTGGCCGAGCAGATTGTGCGGGAAGGTTTCCCGCTGGTACGCCGCTCGCGGCCCGATGCCAATCTGCCGGATGACGCCGTGGTGCTGGGCGACACCATGGGCGAACTGCGGGCGTTTTATGCCTTGGCCGAGGTGGCCTTCGTCGGCCGCACCTTGGTGGATTTAGGCAGCAAGCAGCATGGCAGCGATATGATCGAACCGGCTGCCCTGGCCAAACCCACGGTGGTTGGCCCGTTTACCGGCAACTTTGCCGAGGTGATGAACCAGTTCCTCGCCGCCAAGGCGATGCAGGTGGTGGCAAACGAAGCGGAATTGCTGGCGGCAACCGAAGCATTGTTTGCGGATCGTGGCACTGCCGCCGCGTTGGGCAAGAAGGCTCGCCAGGTCGTGGTCAACAACCAGGGCGCCACGAAGCGTTCGGCGGAAGTGATTCTCAATCTGCTCTGATCCGCCGAATCTGCGGTTAGCCGCGACGCGCAGCGGAGCGCGTCGTTTGGCGCGTCGCCCGCCGCCTCACCCTGCTTGACCTTTTCCCTCCCGTCCTTATCGTGGCAGCCGTCCGCTTGCCAGGAGGCTAACCGTGGCGCAGATTCGACCATTTGCCGGATACCGGTATTCACGCAGTCAGGGCTGCGATTTTTCCAACTTGATCGCCCCGCCTTACGATGTGCTGGACGAAGCCGCCAAGGCGGCGCTGCTGGCCAGGCATCCCCACAACATCAACGTGGTGGATTTGCCGCACATGCCGGCCAAAACCGTCGGCCCGGATGCCACTTATGCCAAGGCCGCCGATACGCTGCGGCAATGGCTCGCCGCGGGAATTATCCAACATGATGCCCGGCCTGCCCTGTATCCCTACATGCAAACCTACAGCCATGGCCAACGCACCTTCCACCGCCGCGGGGTGATCGCACTGGTGAAACTGAGCCCCTTTGGCCAGGGCCATGTGGTGCCGCACGAAAAGACTTATCCCGATGCCATTGAAGACCGCTTGAAATTAACCCGCGCCACCGCCATGCAGCTTTCGCCGATCTTTGGTTTGTTCAGCGATCCCCGCTCCGAAGTGATCAACCGCCTGTACCACGACCTGAGCAAGCCGGAAATCTCCGCCAAGCTGGATGGCGTGCAAAACGATATGTGGAGCGTGACCGACAGCACGACGGTCAATGCGATCACCGATCTGCTGGGCACGCGCCCGGTCTACATCGCCGATGGCCACCACCGTTACACCATGGCCCTGCAATATCAAAAGGAAACGCTGGCGGCCAACGGCGGCGCGCTGCCGCCCAACCATCCGGCCAACTACTGCATGTTTGTGCTGGTGGCCATGCAGGATGACGGCCTGCTGATCCTGCCCACGCACCGCCTGATCGGCAACCTGCACAACTTTGAAATCGGCGGCTTGCGCTCCGCCCTGATGGACGTGGCCGATATAGCCGACGCCAATATTCCGCCCGAGCAATTGGCCCATTACATCGATGCCATTCTGCCCAAAACCCCGCCGCACACCTTCGGCTTGCACGAGGCCAAATCGCGCAAAACCTGGCAGATCACCCTCAAGCAACCGGACGTGCTGGCCGACCTGGAACCCACGCAATCACCCGCCTGGCGCAGCCTGGATGTAGCGGTGCTACAGCGATACTTACTGGACGAGATCATCGCCCCGAAATTCGCCGCCGGCCAACCGGCCAAAGGCTACACCGCCGACAGCGCCGCGGTCGCCGGCTTAACCGACGGCACCAAGTATCAAATCAGCCTGCTGCTGAAAAACACGCCGCTGCCAGCCTTGGAGGCGTTGGGCAAAACCAACGAAGTGATGCCGCAGAAGAGCACGTATTTCTTCCCCAAGCTGGCGACGGGGATGGCGATGTACGGGTTGACGTGAACGCCAAGCCGGGCGATCACGGCGCGGAACACGTTGATCGGCTTGTCGCCCGGCTTGGGAACGGGGCCGGAATAACTTGTCTATTTTCGGATGTAGGGCTTGCTTCAGCACGCCATAATTGATCTGAGGCGTGATGAATCACGCCGCCTTTACACGCCTGCCGCCGAGCCGTAAACTGGGCGGTATTATGGCTTTTCAATGCGTGGTCGTTACTCCCGAGCGGCAGTTGCTGGATGAAAAAATCACCCAGGCGATCATCCCCGCCCACGATGGTTTGCTCGGCTTGCTCACCGGGCGGGCGGCGCTGCTGGTGAAGCTGGGGCTGGGGCCATTGCGGTTGGATTTGGCGGGGGGACAGCAAAAGTTCTTTTTGCTGGATGGGGGTGTGGCGCAGATGAAGGAAAACCGGCTGACGATTCTGACGCCGGCGGCGACGGCGGCGGAAGAAATCAGTTACGAATCGGCCCGGGCCCAGTACGCCGAGGCCGCTGCCCGCAAACCAACCGACCCGCTTGGGCAGCAGAAGCGCGAACATGATCTGCAAGCCGCCCGCGCCAAAGAAGCGCTGGCTAAATCCTGACCGCAGTCCGATAACGCAATAGATTGATATCTTTCGGGGTGAAAACCGCGTTTTTAGCGTGCTAATATTAAGATTGGGTTAAGATTGAATTCGTCCTTGGCATTGGCTTGAACGCATCGGTATAGTACGCCAGTCTTCATTTGAGGAAGGACATAGGCATGACATCGATAGCCCCTATTTCGTTGAACGTCGTTATCCTTCCAGCTCCCGATGCGCACCCGGACGATACGCCCACGCGGCGTTTGTTGGGTGGCTTGGGTCATCATGTCAGCCGGGCACGTTCGCCCGAACAGGCCATGGAAATGCTGGCCACCGAAGCAGTCGATCTGTTGGTGGTGGATATCACCAACGGCAAGGAAAACCGGCTGCTGGTCAATCGCCTGGCGGAATTGCCCGCCGAATCCCGGCCGCACGAACTGGCGATTTTCAGCGATCACGCCGACGATTCGCTCACCGGCCTGCGCAAAAAGATCGCCGGCACCCACGTTCACGTGCTGCTCAAGCCGTTGCACATGCACGGCCTGCTGAAAGTGCTGCGCCAGCTTGAAACCGACGCGCTGCCGGCGTGAGCATGACTGCCTTGGTCACGTTTCCCGTGTCAATTCCACGTTTTACGCTTCAATTTGCGCGGTTAACCCTATTTAGCCGCATGCCCACTCGGCAGGGCGATCCACATTTGCGCGGCTTCGTTGGTGCGGTCGATCATCCGTTGGGTGACAGGCCAGACCATGCCCATGCCCAGCACCGCCGTTACCGAAATGACCACCGCCGCCAGCACCGGCACGGGGAATTCCGCTGTGGGCGGCAGGCTTTCGACGTAGGCGGAAGTCGGTTCGGTGCGCAGGAACAGGCTGGCGACGATCTTGAGGTAATAGGCGGCGCTGATGGCGGAATTAATCACCATGGCGATCACCAGCCCGATAAGCCAATGTGAGTCGCCGTCCCAGGCGGCGCGGATCAGCAGCACCTTGCCGAACAAGCCCACGGTCAGCGGCAAGCCGATCAAGCTGAAGATGCTGGTGGCCAGCAATAGCGCCAGCCCCGGGTAGCGCCGGCCCATGCCGGCGATGTCTTCAAAAGTTTCGGCCCTGGTGGCCGTTTGCGGCAAACGTGCCGGGAGCATCATCAGACAGCCAAACGCGCCGATATTCATCACGCCGTAAATTAGCAGATAGAAGAGTATGGCCGGCAGGGCTTTGGCCTGGGCATCGAGGCTGGTGGTGGCGACCAGCGCCGCCACGCCGACCAGCATATAACCACTGTGGGCGATGGAACTGTAGGCCAGGAGCCGCTTGATATTGAACTGGAGCAAGCCCAGTACGTTACCGACGGTCATGGTCAAGAGGGCCATGATGCAGATGAGTTTGACGATATCGTGGGGCAGATGCCAGGTTCCCCCGCTGATGCCGTAGAGCACGCGGAGCAGGGCGACAAACCCGCTGATTTTGGGCACAAAGCTGAGGAAAGCGGTCACCGGGGTGGCGGCGCCCTGGTAAACATCGGCGGCATAGACGTGCATGGGGACGGCGGCCATCTTGAACGCCAAGCCACCGATAATCAGCACCAATGCCAGTTTTTGCCAGGCGGTCAGCACGCCGGGGGTGATGATCCCCGTCAGCGCTGACAATTTGGTGGTGCCGGTGGTGCCGTAAAGATAGGTGAGTCCCAACAGCAAAAGCGCCGCAGCCATGGCACCCAGGAAGAAGTATTTTACACCGGCTTCCTGCGCCAGCGGCAGCGGGCGGGAAATGCTCACCATGATATAAGTGGGCAGGCTGGCCAGTTCGATGCCCAGGAACAGCAGCATGAAGTCATCCGCGCCAGCGACGATAAACACGCCGACGATTGACAGCAGCATCAAGCCGAAAAACTCCCCGACATCCAAACCGACTTCCAGGCCCAAGCCACCGGTGGCTTTGGCATTGGTGGGCCAGGCCAGCAGCAGCAGCAGCACCCCGACGGCGGCGGTGATGAGTTTGATGTAACGGGCGAATTCAAAGATCTGTACAGTATGCCAGCGGTCGGCGACTCCGGAATTAATTGTTTCGCCAGACAATTGGCTGAAACCGGCCGCCAACAGCGCCGCCACGGCCAGCACGGGAATGGCGCGGCGATATCCCGAGCGCGGCAAGACGCCGAGCAGGAATAACACGCCGGCAACCACCGTGAGCAGGATTTCCGGGAACATGGCGCGTGCTAAGTCGTGCATAAGGGCCAATCCAATTTGCAATCTCAAATTTCAAATTTCAAATTCGGCAATCTCATCTTTCTACCTGTACCATCGGCGCACGCAAATCCGCCACCGGGCCTTGCAGCGAACGCAGCAAACCGCTGGGATAAACGCCCAGCCAAACCACGGCCACGGCCAGCGGCGTCAGGATGGCGATCTCCCGCGCGTTGATATCGCCGGGCTGTTCGTGCAAATGTTGCGCCTGATGGCCATGACCGTTGGGAGTCTTGAGCGGACCCCAGATCACGCGGGCCACCAGGTGCAGCATGTAAATGGCCCCGAGAATAACTCCCAGGGCGGCAAACGCACCGTAGCGTGCGCCCAGAAAATTCGAGGTAAACGCGCCGAAGATCGTGAGGAATTCACTGACAAACCCATTCAACCCGGGCAAGCCGATGCTCGACAGGGCAAACAGCACGAAGAAGAACGCCAGGATCGGCATGCGTTTGGCCAGGCCGGAAAGCTGATCGATATCACGCGTGTGGTAGCGGTCATAGATCATGCCGATCACCAGGAACAGCGCCCCGGTGCTCAGGCCGTGGTTAATCATGTAGAGCACCGATCCCTGGATGCCTTGGGGATTGAGCGCGACCAAGCCCAGCACACAGAAGCCCAGGTGGGACACCGAACTGTAAGCCACGAGTTTTTTAATATCGCGTTGCACCCATGCGACCAGTGCGCCGTAGATGATGCCGATGATGCACAGCACGGCGATGAAGCGGACCATTTCCGGGAACGCCACGCCGCCGGCGGCAAGCGGGGTGAGCAAACCGATGGGCACGGCCAGGCGCAGCAAGCCATAAGTGCCCAGCTTCAGCAGCACACCGGCGAGAATGACGCTGCCGGCGGTGGGGGCTTCGGTATGTGCCAGCGGCAGCCAGGTATGCACGGGAAAGAGCGGAACCTTGACGGCAAACCCGGCGAGGAACCCCAGCAGAATCCAATAGCGCTCGGTCGCGGTCAAATGATGCTGGGCAAAATAGATGGCCTGGCCCATGTCAAACGAATTGGCCTTCAGCCCCAGGTAAATGGCCGCCGCCAGGGTGAATACCGAGCCGGTGAAGGTGAAGAGGAAAAACTTACCGGCGGCAAAGCGGCGTTCGGGGCCGCCCCAGATGCCGATGATGAAAAACATCGGGATCAGCGTGAGTTCGAAGAAAACGTAAAACACCAGGATATCGCGGGCGATAAACACGCCCAGCATGGCCGCCAGCAGCACCAGCATCCAGGCGTAATATTCCTTGGCGCGTTCGCGGATGACATCCCAGCTTGACAGCAGTGCCAGCGGCATCAAGAACGTCGTCAGCAATACCAGCCACAGGGCGATGGCATCGATGCCGAAGCTGAGGAAGGTGCCCAGCGATTCGATGCCCGCGCCGTTAAAGACGAACTGGAATCCCCCGTGTACGAAATCGAAAGCATAGGCGGCGGTCAGGGCCACGCCCAACGTGATCAGGCTGACCAGCAGCGCCCACACGCGGGCAAAGCCCGGGGGCACAAACGCGGCCACGATGGCTCCCGCCAGCGGCACCAGCAACAGGTTGAGCAGCAAATTAGAATGCATGCATCAAAGTCCACAGCCAATTCCAATTGGCAAAGAAGCACAGCAAGATCACCACGACACCAAAGAGCATGGCCGACGCATAGCCTTGCAGGTAGCCGCGCTGGAAAACCGTTTTCAACATGAAGCCGACAAGCTGGAGGACGTTGCCGACCACCGCCACCAAGATGTCGATGAATTTATCGAAGCCGTCCAATTTGCTGCCCAGCCAGCGTAACTGCTCGACGAGCCACTGGTAGAATTCATCCACGAAAAATTTGCCCTCGATGATGGCGGTCAACGGCTGGGCGGCTTGGGCGAGTTGCTCGGCCTTGGCGCGGCGTTTCAGGTGCAGTTCGTAAGCCGCGAAAATACCGGCAATCGCCACGATGGCGCTAATGGCCATCACCGGGGTAAACGGGGCTTCGGCCTCAGCGCCGGCGACACGCTGGCCCAATGCCGCGGCATCCACTTCGCCATAACTGGCCTTGGCCACTTCGTAGCCTTGCTTCAGCGACGGACATTGGCCCAGAAAATCCCCGAAGCTGGCATGACGATTGGGCCAGTTAATGTAGCCAGCAAACACCGCGCCAAGCGCCAGCAAAATCAACGGGGCGATCATCAGCATCGGCTCGTGATTGTGTTTTTGTTCGTGATCGTGGCCACCGTGCCCGCCATGCGCATCAGTCGGAGCCTCTGGAATCACCAGCGGACCCTGGAAAACCTGGAAATACAACCGGAACGTGTAATACGCCGTCAGCAACGCCGTGAACAGCATCACGCCGCCCAAGATATTACTGCGGGCAAACGCGGCGGCCACAATCGCATCCTTGGAAAAGAACCCGCTTAAAAACGGCACTCCGGCCAACGCGGCGCAACCGATCAACATCAGGATGTTGGTGATCGGCAGCACTTTTTTCAGGCCGGACATTTTCCGCATATCCAGTTCACCGCCCATGGCGTGCATCACCACGCCGCTGGACAAGAACAACAGCGCCTTGAAAAAGGCGTGCGTCACCAGATGGAACACCCCTGCCACCGGCGCTAGCACGCCCACGCCGACAAACATATAGCCAAGCTGGCTGATGGTGCTGTAGGCAAAGACTTTTTTCAGATCGTTTTGCCGCAAGGCGATGACCGCGGCCAACAGCGCGGTAAACGCGCCGATACACGCCACGGTAACCATCGCCGCCTGGTTGCCGAAGAACAGCACGCCGCAGCGCGAAATCATGTAGACACCGGCGGTCACCATGGTGGCGGCGTGGATCAAGGCGCTGACCGGCGTGGGGCCTTCCATCGCATCCGGGAGCCAGACGTACAACGGAAACTGTGCTGACTTGCCCACCGCGCCCAGCAGCAGAAAGAAGGGGATCACCTTCAGGGCGGTCAATTGATAAGCGGTCAGATGCGCCGCCTGGGCCAGATCAAACACGCCGGTGTTGGTGCCCACGCCATCGCCAAAATAGCTGACGGTGTGGAAAGCCTTCCAGATCAGCATGATCCCCAGGCCAAAACCAAAATCGCCAATGCGGTTGACCAGGAAGGCTTTTTTGGCGGCTTCGCGTGCCGACGGTTTTTCGTAGTAATAGCCGATCAGCAGATACGAGCAGAGTCCCACGCCTTCCCAGCCCAGGTAAAGCATGATGAAGTTGCTGCCAATCACCAGGCAGGTCATGGAGAAGATGAACAAGCCCAGATAGGCAAAGAAGCGGAAGTAGCCGCTTTCGCCCTTCATATACCCCGCGGCAAACACGGTGATCAGGAAACCAATGCCGGTGACCACGCAAAGCATGATGGCGGTGAGTGGATCAAACCAGAAGCCGGCCCAGGCGACAAAATTACCGGTGTCGATCCACTTGTAAAGATCTTTGGCCACGGTCAGATCTTGGCCTGCGTGCCACAACCCCAACATGCCAACCAGCAGCGAAATCGACAGGATGGCGCTCAGACCCACGCCGATCCAGATCGGCCAATGCGATCGGCCCTTGAGCAGTTTGGCCCCGGTGAATCCAGCAACCATCGCGCCCAGCAGCGGCAGCAGCGGGATCAACCAGGAGAATTTGACGGCGAACAGTTCGGACATAGTCGGCCTAGCCGCTAACCTTTCATCTCCCGCCAAGCGTCGGCGTCCAGCGTATTTTTGGTTCTAAACAGCAGCACAATCAGGCCCAACGCCAGTGCCGCCTCCGCCGCGGCGATCACCAAAACGAATATCACAAACGCCTGCCCGGCCATGTCGTGGTTGTACCGGCTAAAGGCAATCAGCGATATCGCCACGCCTTGGAACATCAATTCGGTACACAAAAACATCACGATCAGATTGCGGCGGGTGACGAAACCGATCATGCCGATGGCAAACATGATGGCGCCGACAGCCAGAAAATGTTGCAGTTCGATGGTGGTCATAATGGCTCCATCACGTTTCCGGATGACCTTTTTGCCGCGGGTTTCTCGTGCCATAGACCGGCACACTGGCCGGACTGTCATCCTGCGGCGTCAGTATGGGGGACATCTCCGCCGACGGTTCAAACGCATCTTCCGCGCCGATCATCACCCGGCGGCGGGCAATCACAATCGCGCCCACCATGGCGATGGTCAAAATTACACCGGCGACTTCCAAACTCACCATTTGATTGGTGAACAGATAATTGCCCACCGATTGCGCCGTGCCTTGAATGGTTTCCGGATTGCTCAAATCGACGGTTGGCTCAGGCGACGGCGGCCGCAAATCATGTGCCCTATCGAAAATCACGAACAGCAGCACGCCCATCAGCGCAAAGCCCACGCAGCAAGCGATAAACGGCTCGCGGCTGACGGCGTCATATTCGCCCAACACCGCCGCCGCCGGTTTGCCTTCCGGCACCGAAGCCGACGACGCCAGCATGATCACAAACACATAAGTAATCAGGATCGCCCCGGCATAAATGATGACCAATGCCGCCGCCATAAACTCGGCATACATCAGGATAAACAGCCCCGCGCTGGCAAAAACCGTCAGCACAAAATAAAGGGCCGAATAAACTGGCCGCGGATGAGTGACCACGCGCACCGCCGCGACAATGGCGATAGCCGAGAAAATCCAAAAATACACACCGGCGGCATCCAGATGCCCGCCCCCCGGCCGATAAATCATCGCCGGGAAGAGCAATCCGGCCACGCCCAGCAGCGCCCCGCCGATGCGGCGGAAGGCGATTTCGCGTTTACCGGGCAGCAACATGATGGTGCCAATGCCGGCCACCACGCAGAGCACCAGCACGACTGCCGGGGAAATGTACGCGGTCAGGCGTTCATCCGTAACGGATGCGACCGACGCCAAAACTGCCGGGGAAAAGACCATGCTGCCGAGCGCAAAAAAGCCAGTTGAAGGCGGCACCGCGGCCACGCGCCACGGTTTCTCGTCGTCCGCCCAAGCAAGAAGGAAAGTCTATGGATGGGCAAGGGGGTTTGCAAGCGGGGCGGTTGGTTTGCCGGTTAGCCGTGACCCGAAGCGGCGGTACTCCGTCGCGCAGGGGAGCGTGAGGCGCGGCACGCCGACGCGCTCCCCTGCGGGCATGGGTACATGCCCTACGGGTCGCGGCTAACCGAAAGACCGGCGGGAGTGGTATACTTCCCGCTACAGGAGCCAGACCATGAAAAACGATTGGACCACCGACGATATTTCCGCCCTGGCACGTGGGTATCAACCCGCTTGCGTGTTGATGGCCGCGGCCGAACTGCATCTTTATGAGCATCTTGGCCCGGCCGCGTGCGGGGCGGAAGAATTGGCTTACCGGATTGGCGCCGATGCGCGGGCCGTCACCGTGCTGCTGGATGCCCTGGCGGCGTTGCAATTGCTGGACAAGCAGGGCGGGCGCTACCAAGTTCCGCCCAGTTTGCGGAATATCATGGCCACGGCCGCGCCGGGGAGTTTCCTGGCCATGTTGCAGCATCAGGCCAATTGCCTGCGCAGTTGGGCACAACTTGCCGCGGTGGTGAAATCCGGCCAGCCGGCGGCGCGGCAGCCGAGCATTCGCGGGGCGGCGGCGGATTATGCCGCGTTTATCGAGGCCATGGACAACATTGCCGCCAGCACCGCGCCGGAGCTGGTGCGGCAACTGCCGCCGCTGCAATTCAAACATCTGCTGGATGTCGGTGGCGGCTCGGGCTCGTATACGATTGCATTTTTGCATGCCCATTCCACCGGCCGGGCGACGCTCTTCGACTTGCCGCAGGTGATGCCGCAGGCCCGCCAGCGGTTGCAGAAGGCCGGCGTGCTGAGTCGCGTGACATTGGTTCCCGGCGATTTTTACAAGGATGCCCTGCCCGCCGGCACCGATCTGGCCTGGGTCAGCGCCATCGTCCACCAGAATTCGCGCGGGCAAAACCGCGAGTTGTTCGCGCGGATTTTCGCCGCCCTGGTTCCCGGCGGGCAAATCCTCATCCGCGATTTTCTCATGGAAGATTCCCGCACCGCCCCCGTCGGCGGCGCGTTGTTCGCCATCAACATGCTGGTCAACACCCCGCACGGTGGAACATTCACCGTGGCCGAGTTACGCGAAGACCTGACCGCCGCAGGCTTCACTGATGTCGCGCCAATTAAACAGGACGATACCATGCAATCGGTGTTGGCGGCCAGGAAACGCTGAGCAGACGGACTACGCTTCAGCGCGGATGGGACCAGCGGAGTTGGTATGCTCACCGCTGGCCAGATTGACGATCGCCTCACGGATGCGCTGCGTCCGGCCGCGCAAATCGGCGCGATTCAGGCCGGTAAAATCGATTGCGTCGCCAAAAGTGATCGTGCAGTTATTGGCAGCCAGACAGGCCATTAACATTTCCTGGTTGCGTTGGCTGCCGTCGATATACGCCGGATAGACCGGCGCGCCGGACTTGGCCGCCAGCAGCGCCACCCCGGCATGAAACGGCAGAATCTCCCGCGAGGTTTCAATTTTGCCCTCGGGGAAAATCCCCAACGCATACCCGCGTTCCAGCGCCGCCAGCGCCTCGCGCGTGGCGGCCATGTCCCGGCCATTGCGGTCCACCTGAATCGTGCCGACCGTGTCGAACAGCCAGCGCATGGCCGGCAAATCGTAATATTCGCGAGCCATCATCCAGCGGATCAACCGCGCCGACGCCGCTTGCACAATACAAGGATCCAGCCCGCTGGTGTGATTGGCGACCAAAATCGCCGGCCCGCGCAACGGCAACCGGCACGGCCGCTTGACCGTTACCTGATGATACGCCCGTGCGTAGATGCGGTTGACCATCTGCAAGGCGTGCAGACGCCAATCGCTTTCCGCACGCGAATAGTCCCCGGTTGGTTGCGTCACAAAGGCGATGTATCGCAAGCGTGAAGGCATCTGTCAATGTTTGCATTGCCGATTGCCGATTGCCGATTGTAAAGCCGCATTTTCAATCGGCAATCGGCAATTGGCAATCGGCAATCCCGCCCAACACTTTCGCCCACGCCGCCACCGCCACACTCAGGCTATACGATTGCTCGACCCGCCGCCGCGCCGCCGCGCCCATTTTCGTCCGCAACGCCGGATCATTCGCCAGCGCCGCGATGGCCGCCGGCCAATCGCTCATCGTCCCCGGCAACAAGCCCGTTTCGCCCGGCAAAACAATCTGCGCATTGGCCCCCACCGGCGACGCGATCACCGGTAACCCCGCGGCCATGTACTGAATGATCTTGAACCCGCACTTGCCCAGCGTCCAGCGGTTGGCCGGCATCGGGGCGATGCCGATAGCGCCGCGCGCCAGTCCCTCGGCCTCGGCGGTAACCGTCCAGCGAATATGTTCCAGCGGCACCGGCGGGTTACGCGGTGGATCAGCCGCGATGGTCAACAGCCGCAGCCCCGGCACCAGCCGCGCCGCTTCGGCTAGCGCCGGAAAACAATCTTGCAGATATCCCAGCGTCGAGTTGGAACCAATCCATACCAAGGTGGGCGTCAGCGTCGGCCCATGCTGCTTCATAGTGTAATGAGCCGGATCAACCACCGTAGGCACAATGGTCACCGGCGCCTGGCATCGCCCGTCGCGGCGAAACAAATCCGCCAGATATTCATTGCCCGCCACGATACCATCGACTTGCCGCGCCACCGCCTTAAACCGCCGCCACATCCGCCAGCGGGCCATCATTCCGGCACGGGAATGATCGAACATGACCGCATCATCGACATCAAAAAACACCTTGCGCGCCCGCCGATGCAGCAGGCGCATATCCCAGGGATCGAGCAACTTCCGCTGAAGGATCACCGCATCATACCCCCCGGCCGACCGCAACAACCGCCGCCGCGCCAGCCATCCCCGCGGCCGAACCTGCACCTCCAAACCAAACCCGCGTTGCGCCAGCAGATCAATCAACGCCTCCATCCGCAGGCGGAATGAAGCCTGCTGGAGATTGTTGGTGATGACCAGGATACGTTTCATAAACAGGGCGTTGGCGGGGATGATAACGCCTGCTCGCGCCACCACCAACCGCCGCATATAATCCAACCATGAAACACGCCTTATTGACCCTGGCCATCCTTTTGCTTACCGCCCCGTTAACGCTGGCACGCAATTCCCCCCACGTGCAAGCCCGCCTGATCGCCGATGTCAATCACATCCAACCCGGCAAACCGTTTACCGTGGCGGTGGTATTCGACATCGATCCCGACTGGCACATTTACTGGAAAAACCCCGGCGACGCCGGCCTGCCCACCCTGGTCAAACTCACTCTTCCCGACGGTTTCACCGCCGGCGAACTCCGTTATCCCACGCCCAAGAAATTCGTGCAGCCCGGCGATATCATTGCCTACGGCTACGAAACGCAAACCGCCCTGCTGGCCACCATCACCCCGCCGGCCGCCTGGGACACCGCAAAACCAAAACCGGTGGACATCTCCGCCGCCGTCACTTGGCTGGTATGCAGCGATGTGTGCCTTCCCGGCAAAGCCGACCTAACCCTGACCTTGCCCGGCAACAAACCTGACGCCGACCTGATCGCCCGATACGTCGCGCAAGTGCCGACGGACTTCACCGATCAACTCGGCCGCATGACCAGCCACGCCGATGCCAAGGTCGAAGGCAATCACACCACCGTGGCGGTAACCGTCGATATCGCGTGGACTCATCCGCCCACCGGCGACGCCATTTTTCTTCCCGGCAACAGTGCCACGTACAATTTCACGGACGCCAAAATCACCGCCGCCGGCAAAGCCACGCACATGCAATTCACCGCGCAGACCCTAGCCGGCAAAAAGCCGGAAGCGGAGAAATTGGAGGTCGTGCTGAATTTCCCCGATTCGACCAGTACCACCAAAGCGGTGCGGTTCTGGGTGAATTTGCCGAGCGGGGAGATTGGTAAGGCTGGCCGGTAAAACCAATTACTCGGGGAGGCGCGAATGCTGCATTTGCTACACGATGCTACTTTTTTCGATGCGGAAAACGTGGAATCGTCAATAGGTTGCGCCAAATCTACCACCGCCGAATCAGGCGGATTTTCGGTCGGTGACACGGTAATTTCTCCTCCCTGACGCTGCCGGCCACGGGCCATTTGTGATACCATGCTCACCGGTATTCTACCGGGACAAAGAGATGGACAGCACCGTGCCAATTCTGGAATACGGCAGACGGCCACGCCGGCGTCGCTGGCGGCTGGCTTTCGCTGGCTTCTGTTTGCTTCTCATCGGCGTGGCCGGTGTGCGCGGCTGGCAACAGCGCCAGGCGATTCGCGCTTACGCCCAAAACAAATATGCGGATTGGCAATTTGCCCGGGCTTTCGATCGGGCCGAACGGGAATTGATGGGTGATGGCGATACGTGGCTGGCATCGGTCGATCCGCAGCGGCCGGATAAACGGGCGGAACAGCAGCTTGATACGCTGCTGGCGATGTGCAGTCCACCCCCAGCGTCCGGGCTTCCAATATCCAGGGAGGACGGCACGGGCATATTGTTTGTTCGTAAGGGACAAACCGGTGGCCATCGCTGGCTGGCGTTTGCCTGCACAGTGGAAGACAGAATGTGGCTTTGGACATTCGAACGGGGAAACCGTGTCGGCCCGGGAGAAGACCGGTTTTTCGAGATAACCGACCGCGCAGACGCCGACGCTCCGCGCTACGGCTTTCAGTTGCGGGCCATCAGAAGAGTCGGAGGCGATATCCAAACAAGCATGGATAACACGCGTGGTGGCCACAATGCGGTCTTGTGGTCGATTGCGGCGCAGTCCAAACCTTCGGTTTACCCGTTTTCCTGGGGATATCCCACTTCGCCACTGGTGACTTGCACCGTGACGCCGGATAACGGTTGGGTTGATTCGCACACCACCATCACCTTTTGGTATCCGGACACGGCGGACTGGCGATTGCTTCAGGGCCATGCTCCCCGGCGTGAGCTGGCGGTGGATAAAGGTGCGATTGCCCTGGCGTTTGTTCCGGATGGCCGGCTGGCTTGGACCACGCTGGCAAACTTGCAATTGATCAATCTAAACACCGGCGAGCGAACGACGTTTCCGCTCCCGCCCAAACCAGACATATGGTGCTCCCCAGCGTGGTATGACGACCAATCGAATTTGTTCACCTTCAGCCGCGATGGCTCGAAGGTGTTCGTCACCTGGCCGGCATTCCCCAAGGCGCAAGCATGGCTGGTAGATGCGATGACCGGGAACATGCGCACGTTGGCCAAGGAACTGAAGGGTATTCCGCAAACCGTGTTTCCAGACAACCGCTCGCTGATTGTAACCGACTATGAATCACGAATTCGGATCGATTGGGATACCGGGAAAATCGAACCGCTGGTTATTGCGGGCATTAAGAACAACAAGCCGGTGCTTGATGCCGTTGGCGATATTGTGGGCATTCAAACCGGTGAGGATGCGGCCGATGTGATTGACCTCCATGCCAAGCAGGTCATGAAAAGCGTTAGATGTTTCGATGAACTCAGTATTTCGCCCGATGGTCGTTGGATTACGGCAGATAATGGGCAATGTATGCGGCAATTGTCCACCGACCTGGTACTCATAATGGATGATTTCGCGGTCTGTAGTAGGGGCGGGCGACTCAAGTGGAGTGCCGATGGAACTCGTGCGGTGGGCGCGGGGGACGACTTTGTCTACGTCTTCTCGATGCGTGAGCCGCGCTGTATCGCCCGCTTTCCCAACGGGTTGGCCATCGTCCGCACCCAAGTCCCTGCCAGCAGCGGCGGGTCGTCATTTTCTTTTTCGTCTAGTGGCGGTGCCGGCGGCGGCACGACCGAACCGCACGCCTGCGTCAATGTCGCCATCAGTCCCGACGGCCATAGCATGGCCGCGTGTTCCGAAGATTCCACCACCATCAGCTATTGGCCCGATATTGATGCCGCCATCGGCCCCGGGAAATGACCGCGCCGACTTTCCGCCGGCTTGATTTGCGTCCAACCCAAATATACTGTTTAAGCATGAGCAGTTATCGCGTCACCTTGATTGAACATGATGAGGGGGTTTCGGTGAGTTGTCCAGCACTCAAAGGCTGCCATTCGCAAGGTCGCACGCGTGAGGAAGCCTTGGAGAACATCCGCCAGGCGATTGCCGAATGGCTGGCGGCGGAAGCTGAGGAGTCAAAAGTTTTCAAGGTAAGCGAAGCAGAAGTCATGGTTTGATATGCCCAAACTTCCCGGTATCCGCCATCAAGACGTCATTCGTGTATTGGAGAAGCTGGGCTATCGCATCATCCGGCAAGGCGGGCATATCGTGATGTCCAACGGCCCGACGCGATTGGTCATTCCGGGGGCCTGACGCCGGACGAATTCCGCAAGTTGGTGTGAAACACCGCCCGCGACAAAGGCTCAGCCCGCTTTTGGCGCGCCTAAAAATTCACGCCAAGCAATACAACGCTAAATAGATCGTAAGTTGTTGTGTGACAACTACTTACATCAATATCATTAAAATGCTTGACAGACCTAAAACTCAAAAAGTGTCTAAAGTGTCTAACGCCCGCTCACACCAATTCCGTCAAATCTTCCACCACCAAATCCGGCTGGTATTCATTGGGGACCGCCAGCAGATCGCGGCGGCGGGTGACGCCGGTCAGGGTGAGGATCGTGCGCATGCCGACCGATTTGGCGCCGTAGATGTCGGCTTCGAGATTGTCGCCGATCAGCAGGCACCAGTCGGGGGAAACGTGCAGGCGGGTGCAGAGTTCCTGATAGAAGATTTCCTGCGGTTTGCCGCAGAAGACGGGTTCGACGCTGGCGGCGTAGCAGAGCATCCAGGTGAGGGCGCCGGCGCCGAATTCCAGGCCGCGCGGGCTGGGGTAGACGCGGTCGCCGCAAATGCCGATGGCGGTGGCGCCTTTCCGCAGCAGGCGCAGGGCGGTGCGCTGGCGGTCTTCACCGGCATAGACGCTGACCGGGCCGGCGATCAACACCGCGTCGCAGGGTTCGCCGTCGGTTTGCACCCAATCGACCAGGCCTTCGAGCATGTCCTGGATGCCTTCGGTGGCCAGGTTGTAGACGCGCGGGCGGTTGCCGGTGCGCGGTTTGATGTGTTGCACGACATAATCGGCGGCGGCGGCGGCGGCGGTGTAAACCTGGTCGGGATCGAGTTCGATGCCCATTTGCTGCAAACGCATCACGGTTTGCAAGGCGCTGGCGCCGCTGTTGGAGAGGCAGGCGAATTTGCGGCCCTCGGCGCGCAGGCGTTGCACCAGCGCCACAGCGCCGGGCAAAACGAGCTGCTCGTGATAGATGGTGCCGTCCAGGTCGAGCAGCACCGCCTGGTACGGGGAGAAATCAACGGACACGAGAGGGGAGTGTAGGGAAGGGGAACGGGTTGTAAAGTGTTGGGGCGGGGTTCGGGTGTGGTCATGTTTTGGGACGCAGCGCCAGGATCAATTCGATTTCGCCTTGCGGACGATTCAATTGCTGGGCGATCTGTGCGCTGGATTGGCCGGCGTCGGCCAGGCGATAAATCTCGATATAACGCGACTCGTTTTCCGCCGGCGGTGATGGTGGTTCTTCTACCGGTTGACCTTGTAACTGGGCAATTCTATCGTCGGCTTGCTTGAGCAGTGCTTCCAGCTTGGCGGCTCGCGCGTCCAGTTGCTCGCCGACCTGCCGTGACAGTTCGGCTAGTTCCATCAGGAGGTTCTGCATTTGCCGTTCCACCGCGTGCGGCGGGGCGAGCGAAGCCTTTTTGCCGCGCAGCCAATGCAGCAGCACGTACAAAACGATGGCCGCGACACCGATCGCCAGCCACCAGTTCGATTGGAAGATATTGGTCAGATCCGCGACAAGCATATTGGGTTACACCGTAAAGCGGCTATTGCCGCCGCGGGAGGTTTTCTCCAGAACTGCTTCCAGGACAGTGCAAACGCGCTCCACATCACGTCCGGTCATCTGCGTAAAAAACGGCAACGCCAGCGTGCGGGCGGAAACATATTCGGTGACGGGATAATCCCCGGCTTTGGTGCCGAGTTTTTGCATCACGTATGGCTGCAAATGGATCGGCGGATAATAATGGCCGCCGCCAATGCCTTGATCGCCCAGTTCCTTGATCACCGTTTCGCGGTCGCCGGGTTCAAACAGATCGTTCAGCCGGACCACAAACACGAACCAGCTCATGCGAATATCGTCGCGCACGGTGGGGAGAATGAGATGACGATTGGTCATCAGGCGTTCGATATATTCCTGGGCCACGCGGCGGCGATTGGCGATGATTTCTTCCAGGCGCGACACCTGGGCCACGCCCAGCGCCGCATTGATTTCGCTTAAGCGGTAGTTGTAGCCCAGCCGCTGGTGCGTCAGCCAGTTTTCATCCCAACCCTGATTGCGGAGGGAGCGGCAGGTGGCGGCGAACATGTCATCGTCGGTGACGATCATGCCGCCTTCGCCGGTGGTGACCTGCCGGTTGGGGCCAAAGCCAAACACGCCGGCCCGGCCAAAACTGCCGATGGCGCGGTTTCCGGTGCCGCCGCCAAAACCATCGCAGGCGTCTTCGATCAGCGGCAATTCATGTTGTTGGGCGATTTGTTCCAATTCGATCATACCGCCAGGATGGCCAAACGCCTCCACCGCCACCACCGCGCGGGTTTTGGGGGTGATCGCGCCGGCCACCTTGCCGACATCCATGTTCAGGGTTTTGGGATCGATATCGACGAAGACCGGCTTGGCGTCCAAATACAGGATGCAATTGGTGGAAGCCACCGACGAAAACGGCGTGGTGATGACTTCATCGCCCGGTTTGATGCCGGCGGCGAGAAGCGCCGTATGCAGCCCGGCGGTGCCGCTGCTAACCGCCACGCCATGCTGCCGGCCGGCGGTTTTGGCACACAGACGTTCCAATTCTTCCACGCGCGGCCCGCTGGCCAACGTGGAAACGCGCAACACATCCAGCACGGCGTCAATCTCAGCCTGCGTGATGTCCGGCAGCGAAAGCGGTATCGACAGCGACATAGAACCTTCCCATGAATCCATTGCCGATTGTCAATTGCCGATTGCCAATTGAAAAATCCGCATTTGCATTGACCAATCGGCACTTGGCAATCGGCAATCGGCAATGCAACCGTTTCCTAGTATACTCCCATTCTTGTGAATCGAAACCCAATGACGCAACCAACCAAAAAACGCAAACCGCGCAACACCCATTTCTGGCGGGCGTGCCGGTATTTATTCCCTTATCGCCCGCTGGTGATGATTTCCATCGGCGCCGCCCTGTTTGTCGGCCTGGCCATGACCGGCGGACTGGCGACCATGCTGCCGATTATGCGCGTGCTAATCAACGGCGATACCGTGCAGGGTTGGCTATACCGCAACACCGCCGAGTCCCGGCTGGGCATCGCGCTGTCCAGCGATCCGGATCGAGTGCAAATCATCCATATCAACCCCAACGGGCCGGCCGAAGGCATCGGACTGAAAGTGGGCGATTTGATCGATACCAACACCGAACCCACGCGCTTCCATCGCAATCCATTTAACGATTTGACCAAACCGACGCATCGTGCCGGGGTGATATTACGCCGGCTGGCGTGGGCCGATGCCGATCCCTTGCCGCTGGAGGTGGAGGGCAAAACCATTGCCGTACATCCGGCGGCGGGCAAATGGTATCAGCAATGGCTGCGCGAAGTCGGGCTGGGGCTGGCGGAATTCCTTCCGGTTAAACCGGTGCAATCCATCGCCGCGGTGTTTGGCCTGCTGGCCAGCCTGGCGTTGCTGGGCAATGGGGTGCGGTTCTTCCAGGAGTATTTTTCCGACAAGGCCGGCATCATGGCGGTCAACGATATCCGCCGGCAACTCTATGACCGCGTGCTGCACGTGCCGTTGAGTTTCTTCGGCCAGCAGGGCACCAGCGATGTCACCAGCCGGCTGGTGGGCGATTCGGCCATCTTGCAGGATGGTTTTAAGACCATCCTCGGCCAGAGCATTCAGGAGCCGATTAAAGCGATGATGGCCCTGGGGCTGGCGCTGTCGCTCAGTTGGAAATTGACGCTGTTCATAGTGGCGTTTGCGCCGCTCATGGCGGCATTGCTGAAAAAATTCGGGAAGAAGATGCGCCGCGCCAGCCGGGCGGCATTGCAAAGCTCGTCCAGTATGCTCGGGCAGGTGGAAGGCACGCTGATCGGCATCCGCGTGGTCAAAGCGTCCAATGCCGAACGGTATGAACGGCGGCGCTACATGGGCATCATGGGTCGGCTGATTACCGAGCAGTTGCGCATGAGCCGGATCGACGCCATCAGCTCGCCAACCTTGGAATCGCTGACCACGTTGGTGGCCGGGGTGGTGGTGCTGTTTGCCTCGTACATGGTGCTGGAAGTACACACGCTCAAGCCGGAAGATTTCATCTTGATCATGATTGCGTTGGCGGTGATCGGCGATTCGCTGCGGAAGTTCAGCAAGGTAAGCAACGCGCTGCAGAAGGCCAATGCCGCCGCCCAGCGGATTTTTGAGACGATGGATTTACCGGTGGAACGTCCGCGGCTGCGTGCCGCCGGCGAAGTGCGTAATCCCACGCCCAAGTTGCCGACGATCCGCAGCGAAATCAAATTTGAAAACGTCGTTTTCGCCTATGCCAACACCACCGTGCCGGCGGTGGATGATGTCAGCCTGACGGTGCCCAAGGGCAAAAGCATTGCCGTGGTGGGCCGCAACGGCAGCGGCAAAACCACCCTGCTGGCGTTGCTGCCGCGCTTTTACCACCCCACGGCCGGCCGCATTACGATCGATGGCATCGATATCCAAAATGTGACGTTGGCCAGCCTGCGCAACCAGATCAGCATTGTCACCCAGGACAGCATTATCTTCCCCGGCACCATCGCGCAAAACATCGCCTACGGCAACCCGCAGGCCGGCCCCGATGCCACCGACACGCCGGCCCTCCGCCAACTCATGGCCAACATTGAAGATGCCGCCCGCCGTGCTTTTGCCCACGATTTCATCATGGAAAAGCCGCAGGGCTACGCCACGCTTCTGGGCGAAATGGGCGGCCAGCTTAGCGGCGGACAAAAGCAACGCCTGTGCATCGCCCGGGCAATTTTACGGCAAACCCCCATCCTGATTCTCGACGAAGCCACCAGTCAGGTGGACGCCGAAAGCGAACATCTGATTCAGCAGGCGATTGAAAATCTGATGCACCAGCGCACCACGTTTGTGATCGCGCACCGCTTCAGCACCATCATCAGTGCCGACAGCATCGTGGTCATGGAGCGCGGCAAAATCGTCGGCCAAGGCAAACACGAACAACTTTTGCAGGACTGCCCGATTTATCAGCAGCTTTACGAGCGACAGTTGTAAAAGGCGCCACCGCCCTTACCAGATAGTCTTGCGGTAATGGCGTTGTATCAGCCGGTCTTTAGAAATGAGCTTTGCGTCCGCCCCGCGTGCCTGAGCCACGATCAGGCGATCAAAGGGATCGCGGGTCCATTTTTCGTTCAGGGCTTCGGTAACCACCTGTAAAAAAGGGAGCGTGCAAACGGTTAGCCCAAATTGATGCTCCAAGTCGCTACGGATCTTCTCCGCAGGCGTCTTGATCCGACCGGTTTCATGCAGATAACCCAATTCCAGGATCACCATCGGCGAAACCAGCAAATCACCTGCCTCGATGGCCGCCAACGCATTGGTGGAAATCTTCTCCGCCAGCCCGAAATACAGCCAAACCACCACATGAGTATCAAGGTAGGTCATGGCCCGTCCATTCGCTCGACCAGTCCAGATTCAGCAGATCATCCGGATCGCAAAGCAACCCGGGGCGTTTTTTTAGTCGCGCCAGCTTGCTGGGCGGGTGATCGGCCACGATGCGAACCTTCCGCCCGCGGCGCACAATCTCCACCGGCACGCCGGTCTTCAAAACCTCATCGACCACCTGATAAAGGTTGGCCCGCAAACTGGAAACGGTCATGGCCATAAGAACATCTCCTGAGGCCTCAAGCATAGGTCAGGTACGTACGATTAGCAAGGGAAATACGTACGCGTATCCTGCTGCAAGAAACCCGTCATCTTTGGTCTGAGAAACTTGCCCGCTGGAACCTTTTCTATTCAAATGAAAAGGATGCTACCCAATACTCAACCGCATCGCGCCGTCGCCAACGAAACCCTGCTGGATCATCTGCGCTGGCGGTACGCCACCAAAAAGTTTGATCCCGCCAAAAAAATCTCCGCGCAGGACTGGGCCACCTTGGAAGAAACCCTGGTGCTGTCTCCATCCAGTTTTGGCTTGCAACCGTGGAAATTCTTCCTGGTGGCCGATCCGGCGGTGCGGGCGAAAATCCAACCGGTGGCACGCCATCAAACCCAGATTGTCGATGCCTCGCACCTGGTGGTTTTCACCGTGAAGAAAAACCTCGGCCTGGCCGACGTGCAAAAGCTGATCGACCGCATTGTCGAGCAGCGCAAGCTTCCCGCCGCGGCACTGGAACCATACAAGGATTTGGTGCTGGGCCGGGTCAACGGCCTGACGCCGGACAAAGCGCAAAACTGGTCATCGCGGCAGGTGTACATTGCCATGGGCATGTTCCTGGCCGCCGCGGCCATGATGGGCATCGATACCTGCCCGATTGAAGGCTTGGAGCCGAAGAAGGTGGACGAGATTCTCGGTTTGGAACCGCAAGGCTACGGCACGCTGGCGATTGTCGTCGCCGGCTATCGCGCGGCGGATGATAAATACAGCGCGCTGGCCAAGGTGCGTTATCCGGCCGGTGAGGTGATCGCGACGATTTGATATTTGGGATTGGCTACCGGGTACGATTGGGCCGCAGCCCATTACCCGCTATAATCGTCGGCATGGCTTTGGATGTTGCCAAGCAAATTACTTATTGGCGTCTGGGTGCCGAGGATGCACTTGGAGCCGCCGAATTACTCATTGGCGGTGGCCGGTACAATTTCGGTTTGTTCTTCCTGCATTTGGCATTGGAGAAGATGCTTAAGGCCTTGGTGGTGCAGGAAACCAAAGGCATACCGCCCAAGACGCACGACTTGCTTTTGCTTGCAAGACTTGCGTGCTTGAATTTGCCGACCAACGTAGCGCTAGTGCTTGGCGAGTTTCAGGAGTATTGCATGGCGGGCCGATATCCCAATTTACCAGGCCCGGCCGCGGATCGCACTCTGGCCAACCACGAACTAATACGTGCCCGGGAGACCTACCTATGGTTGCAGCAGCTATTGAAAAAGTAGTTCGGGACTATCTTCACGCGGTCAGCGCCGCCGGAATTCCCACGCGCAAAGCGATTGTTTTCGGATCGCAAGCGCGCGGTGAGGCACAACCATTAAGTGACATTGATTTGGTAGTGCTGTCGCCAGCCCTTGAACCGCCATGCGCGCACGATCTGGTGGCGACATTATGGCGGTTGCGCATCAATACCGATTCGCGGATCGAGCCGATTGCCTGCGGGGAAAAAGAGTGGGAAACCGACGATTCAAGTTTGATTTTGGAAGTGGCACGCCGCGAAGGTGTACTGATCGAAGCGATCTGAAATTTGGGCTTTCGACTTTGAAATCTGCGATTTGAGATTACCTGCACGCCTTGGCCGCTTCCCACGCCGCGCCACGCGCCGCATGGAAATCATCATCGCCTACATCCAGCGTCCACCCCGGCCGGGCAACGCTGGTCAGGTTCGTGGCCACTTGTTTATGCAGGGCCGGCAACACGCGCCGCAGCCTTATCGCCAAGCCGCCGCACAGCACGATATGAGCCGGACGGTAAATGGCGTGGGCAATGCGGATGGCGCGGGCCAGCGCTTTAATCGCCGGCTCCTCGCCGGTGAATTTTTGCAACGCGGCCGAGACATTTTCGCCGTATTTTTTCGCCAGCGCCGCGTTGCCGATATAGCCTTCCAAACCACCGGCACCGCCGTCCGGGCCGATGACATCTTCGCCGGCAATGGCAACATCGATTTGACCGAATTGCCCCGGGCATTCGCCGTCCACCCGCAGCGGCACGCCATCGTCCAATACTGATATCCCCACGCCGGTGCCCAGGGCCAAAACCAGCAGCCGGCCTTTCAGTTGCCGCGAACGTTGAATATCGCTGGCGGCGGCAAAACCATCGTTGACTAATTCCGCCCGGCCGCTCTTGCAGGCAATCCCCAGCGCTTCGGGCACCAGTCGGTCCAGCGATATTCCTTCCAAACAGGGCACGTTAATTGACAGGGTGATTTGACGCTTGGCCGCATCGTAAATGCCGGGCACACACAACCCCACCGCATCCAGGCAGGACAATCGGCCAGACACGGCTTTGCGGATGGCCTGGGATAATTGCGGCAAACTAGGCGTGCGATAAAAACCGCTTTGGCCGGTCCAAAGCCAGCGCGCACCATCCCACGCGGCGGCCTTCACGCTGGTGCCGCCCACGTCAATTCCCAAGGAAATCATGCGAGTTTACCTCGCCCCGGCCGTCGCCAGCGGACGTGCCGCCGCGGTAACCGTCGCGGGAACGGCGGTCGTCGGCACGGCAGGCTGCACCGACGGAATCGTCGGTTGTTTAATCGCCACCGGACGCACCGGAATGTTCAGGCCGGCGGTAGCGGAAAATCCGGTGACCGACTTGGCCGGCGCTTGCCCCGGCACCGGCTGCTTGGCGCCCGGCTGTTTGCGGTCGGGCTGCAACACCAGCGTCATCCGCCGGCCTTCCATTTTGCTGTCGCGCTCGATTTTGCTCACCGCCCACAATTCGCTCTTGATCTTGGTGAAAATATCCCGCCCAAGATCCAAGTGGGCCATTTCCCGGCCTTTGAACTGTAGCGTGAACTGTACCTTGTTGCCCTCTTCCAGAAAGGCCTTGGCGTGAGTGATCTTGATCATCAGATCGTGATCGCCGATCTTCACCGTCTTCAGCTTCAATTCCTTAAGCTGGCCGGCACGGGCGCTGGCGCGTGATTTATCTTCCTTCTTCTGCTGCTGGTAGCGCCATTTGCCGTAGTCCATGATTTTGCAGACCGGCGGGCGGGCGGTGGGGGCAACCTCAACCAAATCCATCCCGGCTTCGCGGGCCATCCGCAAGGCCTCGGCGCAGGAAGTGCTGCCAATCTTTTCGTCCTTGGCGTCAATGAGAAAGACCGGCGAGATGCGGATCTGTTCGTTGTGGCGGAAATTTGTAGAAATAGTCAAACCTCCAAAAAAACACCAGCCACAAATGCCATGCCCATTGCCGCAGATCGAAACCGTTTCGACCGTCCATCCGGTTCTGCGTCAAAAGGTGTGCATTTGTGGCGTCATCCATCAAACCATACGGCCAAGCCGCCCACATTGGGCGATCTTTTTCAGCCGTTGGTGAATTATGGTCAGATAGCACCGGGAAAAGCAAGAGAAAAAAACTGGGAACCGGCAAGCGGCGACGCGCCGGCGCAGCGATTATTTGATAGACTGCCGTTCCATGGTACGCCGTGTGTTCAACGTGCTGGCTGAGTTGTCGCTGCTGCTGTGTGTGGCAACCGTGGTGATGTGGGTGGGCAGCTACCGCTACGAATGGCGTACGTGCTATGCCACTTCGGGACGGCACCTGCGTGTATTGGAAATAGCATTGGGCCAGATTGTTGCCTTCGATACCGATTTCACGGCAACAGTAGAGGACCGTCCCGCCAGATTTTCAGTGGGTTTCGACAAAATGAATAGACGTGAGTATGACGAAACAATGTGGCGGGCAGAGATTTTTCCAGAAGAACACAATTTCACCCGATGGGGGTTTACTTTTGCAAGTGGGCGACGACATTACTTTTTCGCCAGTTCGATGGACGCATTCGCCACCGGAGGAACAGTGCCCGTTCAGGCGTTTGCGGTTCCCCATTGGTTCATCGCGGTTCTTCTGGCGATCGCTCCTCTGGTAAAATTGCGATCACTGCTACAGATCGCCCGACGCAAGCGCGAAGGACTCTACCTTATCTGCGGCTACGACCTCCGTGCCACGCCCGACCGCTGCCCGGAATGCGGGACGATGCCGGTGAAAAATGACTTGAATCCCAATTCGACAGGCAACCTAGGCTGACATCTGGTGGAGAACCGCCCATATCCATATTACACTACCGCCCATGGCGGTATCGCAATCCACTCCGGCGCATCCCGACGAAGGTGTGTTTACGCGCTTCGTGCTGAACTGCTGGACCAACCACGGCGTGTGGGCACGCGTGGCCACGCTGCTGGCGGGGCTGGTTTGCCTGATCGGCATGACAATTTTTGCCGATGCCGCCGGGGTGCCGCCGCTGGCGCGGTTTGATGGCAGCCTGCTGAGCCACAATCCCGCCGCAGGGTTGTGCGTGGTGATTGTCGGCTTGCTGGTGGGTACGCTGCTGGGGACTTTTCTGGCCGGCGGCGTGCGCTTTGATGCCGGGCTGTTTGCCGCCACGGTGGGATTGGCGGCGCTGAGCGTGCGCGGGGGGACCATTGAAGATGTGATTTATGAAAGCGGGGGAACCGCCGCGGTCTTTTTTAGCCTGGCGTTGGAGTTGGCCATTCTCGCGGCACTGGTGGGCGGGGTATGGCTGATATTACTGGCCATGGGGCGGTCGCCGGCCTTTGGCCTGACCGCGTTGCCGGACACGGTGGAATCTCCCGATGACGAAGTTGAAGTCTCCAAGTTAAGCGACCGGTTATTTGCCGCCGCGGTTAATGCCGTGCTCTTTGCCATTTTACTGATGCTGCTAGGCCGGTCCGATGCCAAATACCAATGTCTGGCGGCCGTGGGCTTTGGGTCGATCATCAGCGCTTTTGGCGTACACAATATGTTTCCTGTGCGGCCAAGCTGGATTTTCTGGTCCGGCCCGCTGACGGTGGGCGTGATCGGTTATCTGCTTGCCGGCTGTATCGCCTATTCCGGGATCGAAACCGGCCACCCGGTGGGCATGTTCGCCGCCCTGGCCCGTCCGTTGCCGTTGGATTACGCCAGTGGCGGCGTAGCCGGTTCTATCATGGGCTACTGGATGAGCCGGCACGCGGAAAAGGACAATGCCGAAGGCCAAATGCCAAATGCCGAATGAGGAATTGGCATTTCTAATTTGGCATTTGGCACTTGGCATTCGGCATTGAGATTATGTCCGTTCAATTCATCATCGGTCGCGCCGGCAGCGGCAAGACACACTGGTGCCTGAACCGCATCACCCAATCCCTGCGCGCCGAGCCGCTCGGCCCGCGCATCTACTGGCTGGTGCCGCGCCAAGCCACCTTCCAAACCCAGCGCCTCCTAGCCAGCGGCTCCCAAATCATCGGCTTCCTCCGCGCCCGCATTTTCAGCCTCGAAGAACTGGTAAACGACATCCTGGCCGAATGCGGCGGCGATGCCGCCCCGCTGGTTTCCACCGCCGGCCGGCAAATGATCATCGGCCACCTGCTGCGCCAACACGAAAAACGCCTGAAGTTTTTCGGCCCGGTGGCCCGGCAACCAGGCTTGGCCGCGGAAATTGACGGCACTTTTTCGGAACTGGAACGCTGCGGCCTGAACGCCCAAACCATCAACACGAGTCTGTCCGAATCCGCCCATCGCCTGGGAGCGCTCGATCCCGCCCTGGCCAGCAAACTGCACGACCTAGAATTGCTCTACACGGCCTACACCCAATTTCTCGGCCAGGAGCGCGTCGATCCGCACAAGCGATTTATCGAGGGTCTTAAATCCATCGAGCAATGCGCTTTTCTGGACGATGCCGACGTTTACGTCGATGCGTTTTTTGAATTTCAGCAGCGCGAGCGCGAACTGCTGTTAACCTTGGCCACGGTTTGCCGGTCGGTGTCGATTGCCCTGACCATGGATCCGGACAGCCCGAGCCTAGCCGATGCTTGCGCTAATCCGCCGGAATTGGGAACGTTTAATCGCGTGGAGCGGGCGTATTGCCGGCTGCATAAAGGCATCGCCGACAGAGGCATCGCGGTGGAAGCGCCGATTAAGTTGCGCGAAATTCATCGTTATCAGTCGGCGGATTTGCAACGATTGGAACGCACGCTTGTCACCTCGCCCGGTACTCCGGGAGAGGTCGGCCGAAGGCCGGGTGAGGGTTCGGTGATTGATGTCACATCAACGAATCGCGCCATAAGCGTTAAGCCCTCACCCCAACCCTCTCCCGGAGTACCGGGCGAGGGGGAAAGGCGCGACATTCATTTCCTCGAAGCCGCCGATCAGCGCGGCGAGGTGGATGCCGTGGCCCGGCGGATTGGCGATCTGGTCGCCGCAGGCGGCCGCTATCGCGACATCGCCGTGCTGATGCGCTCCGATGAGGATTATCAGCAGATCATTGATGCCTCGTTTGGCGAGCATGGCATTCCCTATTTCATCGACCGCCGCCGCACCGCAGCCCATCATCCGCTGCTGCGATTGGTGCGTGCCGCGGTGAATGTGGCACGCAACAACTGGCCGCATGACGCCGTGGTGGCCCTGCTGAAAACCGGCTTGCTGGATATAAGTCGCGATGAGGCGGATCGTCTGGAAAATTTTGTGCTGGAGCATGGTATTTCCCATGGCATGTGGGCGCAAGCTGAAACTTGGAAAGCCGCCGGCCATGTGGTGGATGAAGATGCCGCCGCGCCGGCCACCGAAGCCTCCATCGATGCCATTCGCCGCAAGGCCATCGCGCCGCTGCTGCCGCTGGTCGCGGCGCTATCCGCTAAGCAAACGCATTCGATCAAAGACTTGGCCACGGCCATTTTCCAACTGCTGGCCGACTGCAAAGCCGCGGAAAAACTGGTGGCGTGGATGGCGGATGAAACAGCCAAGGGGCGGCTGGAACAAGCCGCCGAACATGAACGTGTGTGGGCCGAATTGTGCAGCGTGTTTGATGAAATGGTGGAGTTGCTGGGGCCGGAACCGATGGAACTGGCCGATTTTGCCGCGATTGTGGACGCGGCGTTGGAACAAATTGATTTGGCCCTGGCGCCGCCGACGCTGGACCGGGTGCTGGTGGGCAATATCGACCGCACGCGCACCCCGGCCACCGGCGACGAGTCGCCCGCCATCCAACATGCTTTCGTACTCGGCTTGGCCGAAGGCCAATTTCCGCGCCCGGCACGGGAAGATTCGGTTTTCAGCGACCGTGACCGCCGCACGCTTTATCAGCATCAACTCGATCTTGATCCCGATACGCAAAGGCAGTTGCTGGATGAAACTTTCTTGGCGTACCAGGCGTTTACGCGGGCCTCGCATTCGTTGTATCTGCTGCGCCCCACCGGCGATGCCAAGGGCCATGCGATCAATCCGTCGATCTTCTGGCAGCAGTTGCGCGAGACTTTTCCCACCGCCGTGGTGGAAACCGCCCCGCGCCAGCACGATGCCGATTTGTCGGCTGTGGCCACGCCCCGGCAATTGATCGTGGCGCTGATGCGCTGGGTCAACCGCACCACAAAGCTGGAAGATGCCGGTAAAGGCTGGCCTGCCGTGTATCAGTGGATCGCCACCAAAGAGCTGCACGATCCGCCGGATGCCATCGACACCATGCGCTATCTGTCTTGGAAAGCGTTGAGCTATCAAAACCTGGCCAAGCTGAGCCCGGACCTTGCCGGCCGGCTGTTTGCCTCGCCGCTGGCGATTCACGCCCGGCAAATCGAACTGTTCCGCACCTGCCCGTATCAGCATTTCCTGCGCTATGTATTGCAACTGAATCCGCGCCAGGAACAGGATGTCACCGCGGCGGATATTTCGCGGGCGTATCATGATGTGCTGCGCGAACTGGTTGGCCAGATGATGGCCAAAAAGCTCAATTGGAAGGATCTGACCGATGAACAGGCGGCGCGGGTGATCGAGCATCTGGTGCAAAAGACGGCCGCGCGGCTGCAAGACCAACTGATGCTTTCTGAACATCGCAGCCGGTATCTGCTGGACCGCATTCGCCGCACCTTGTCGGCGGTGGCGGCCAGCGCCCGCACGGCGGCGCAGCGCGGCAGTTTCAATCCGCGCCTGGTGGGAATCCGTTACGGCGACGGCCCGGATGCCAAACTGCCCGCGGTGGCGATTCGCACGCCCAGCGGCAAAACCGTCAACCTGGCCGGCGATATCGATCGCGTGGACGTGGCTGGCGATTTCGCCGCCGTGCTGGATTACCGTCTGGGCGTCGGCCCGCTGAATCTAGCCACCGTCTATCACGGCTTGACGCTGCAACTGCTGGCGCATCTGCTGGCGTTGGAACATTTGCCGGCGGCATTTGGCGATGTCAAACCCGCGGCGGCACTATCCGTGCCGCTGTTGCGGCACGTGTCGCCCTGTGCGCCGGATGATGCGCTTAGCCCCGACAATCCGCGTTTTCATCTGGCCGACAAACCGCGCGGCGCGCTGCATCGCGAGGCCATCGCGGCTTTCGATGCCCAGTACACCGGCGGCACATCGGACGTGCTCAGCGTCGCCATCAACAAAGACGGCTCGATGCGCAAAAACGGCAATGACGCCTTGGAAGATGCCGACTGGCAAGCGCTCCTGGCCCACGTGCGCAAGCGCATCGGCCAATTGGCCGATCTGATTTTCGCCGGCCGCATCGATATCCGCCCCTATCGCATGGGCAAGAAAACCCCGTGCGTGGCCTGCGGGCTGGCCAACGTCTGCCGGCACGATCCCTACACCAACGGCTACGTCGATCTCAAAGGTTTTACGGCCACCGACGCGCTGGCGCAAATGGCCGGGAAGCAGGTGACCCATGATTGAGCCGGCCTGGACCAAATCGCAGCAGGATGGCATTTCCGCCAGTGGGCAAAGCCTGCTGGTTTCCGCCGCCGCCGGCAGCGGCAAAACTGCGGTGCTGGCCGAGCGCTGCGCCCATTTGATCTGCGACGCCAAACCCGCGTGCAACGTCGATCAGCTTCTGGTGGTGACCTTCACCGAAAACGCCGCGGCGGAAATGAAAAACCGCATCCAGCAAGCCCTGCGCCGCCGCTACCAGAAAGAACCAACCGCCCGTCTGGCCCGGCAAGTGGCCTTGGTGGAATCGGCCAACGTCAGCACCGTCCACGGTTTCTGCCGGCGTTTGCTGATGCAGTATTACAACCTGGCCCAGCTCGATCCCAATTTTCAAATCATCGACCCCGAAGAGGCGATGCTGCGGCGCACCGAACTGGCCCGCGAGGTGTTGCGCGAAAAATATCAAGACCCGTCCGGTGATTTCCATCGTTTCGTCGATTGCTACGCCGACGGCGACGATGAATTGCTGATCCCGCGGATTTTGTCCGCCAGCGCCACGCTGGCCAGTTTGGTCGATCCCGCCGGCTGGATGCGGCGGTCGCTCGAGCAAATCGAACAGGGCGCCAAGCAGCCGCTGAAAAACTCCGCCATCGGCCAACAGTTTTTGCAGCAGATCGATCGCGCCCTGCGCGGTTTAACGGATCGCAGCAAAAATGCCGCGCAAACCTTGCAACGCATGAAAGGCTTTGATGCGTATATCAAGCATCTAAGTCAACTCGATTCCATCCTGGCCCACTGGCAACAGACGTTCGCCAAGAATGGTTTGGATGCCCTGGCCAAAGCGATGGCCGAAACCGAAATGCCGCGTGCGCCGTCGGTGGCCAGTTCCGTGCCACACAAGGACCGGGCGAAAAGCATCGTCGATGCGGTCAAGGAAGAAATGAAAGCCGGCCTGCTCGGCGAAGCCGGCATGATGAGCGAAGCATTATGGCGTGACGGCATGGCGCGCACGCTGCCGCACGCGCGGATGTTTTTAGCGCTGGTAGAAGATTTTCAGAAAGCATACCAAGCCGCCAAGTCCGATGAGCGCGTGTTGGATTTCGCCGATCTGGAACGGATGACGCTGAAGCTTCTTCTTTCCCCCTCCTCCGGTACTCCGGGGGAGGGTCGGGGTGGGGGCAATTCGGCAATCGGCAATCGGCAATCGGGAATAGTCCCCTCCCCCGTCGCCCTGGCCTGCCACGACCGTTTCCTCCACGTGCTGGTGGATGAATACCAGGACATCAACGAATTGCAGGATGCCATCCTCACGCTGGTCAGCCGCGAATGCCGGCAAAACTGCGGCGGGTATTTCGGCAACCTGTTTTGCGTCGGCGACGTCAAACAGAGCATTTTCCGCTTCCGCTTGGCCGAGCCGGGCCGATTCCTCGACCGGCAAAAACGTTTCGCCGCCAGCGCTCAATCGGCCGGCCGGGTGATTACCCTGCGCGAAAACTTCCGCAGCCGTGCTCCGCTGTTGGATGCCGTCAACGCGGTATTCCAGCGTTTGATGACCGCCAGCTCAGCGGAGATTGAATATGACGAATCGCACCGGCTCTGTGCCGGCGCAAAATTTCCCCCGGCCATCCCCGGCCAATCTTTCCCCGGCGCACCGCTGGAACTGCATCTGCTGGAAGCCCCGCCGCGCGGCGGGCAAAGCGACACCAGCGAAGCCCCGCCCGCCGACGATGAATCCCAAGGCCAGGCCGAATTGGAACGCACCGACTACGAAGCCCTGCTGCTGGCCACGCGCATCCGCCAAATCACCGGGCATGAAAGCAGCCAACCGATGCTGGTCAGCGCGCGTCAACCCGATGACACCGCGGCCTTGCGGCCGGCGGGATTCGGCGACATCGTCATTCTCCTGCGGGCCATGCAAAACAAGGCCGAGCGTTTCGCCGGCATTCTCCGCGCGCACAATATCCCCGTGCATAACGAAGGTGGCAGCGGTTTTTTCCAGGCCATGGAAATCCGTGACATGCTTAGCCTGCTGGCCGTGCTGGACAACCAGCAGCAGGATATTCCCCTGGCGGCCGTGCTGCGCAGTCCGCTGGCCGCCATTGCCGAGGCCGACGATGCCTTGGCGCGCATCCGCCTGGCGTATCGCGATAACGATGTGCCGTTCCATCAGGCGGTGGTGCGCTATGCCAATGAGCAGAACGATGAATTAGCCGCCCGCCTGCGCGATGTTTTGCAGCAGTTGCAAGGCTGGCGTGACCTCGCCACCAAACGCCCGGTGGCCGAACTGGTTTGGACCATCTACAACGACAGCGGCTACCTGGCCTTCTGTGCCGGGTTTAGCGACGGCCCTCAGCGCACCGCCAACTTGGTGCATCTGCACGAACGCGCCAGCCAGTTTGGCTCTTTCACCCGGCAAGGCTTGGATCGCTTTTTACGTTTCATCGACAACCTGCGCAACGAAACCGACGTCAATCTTCCCTCGGTCAACAGCCAGGCCGATGGCTCGGTGCGGATTATGAGCATCCACCGTGCCAAGGGCCTGGAGTTCCCGATCGTGATGCTGCCGGATTTGGGCAAACGCCACAACCTGCGCGACACCGCCGGGCCGATTCTGCTGGACCGCGCCGCCGGTTTGGGATTGGCGGTGGTCGATCTGGATCGGCGGATTTCCTACGCGTCCCTGCCGCAAACCGTCGTGGCGAATTCGATCTATTATCAATCGTTGGCCGAAGAATTGCGTCTGCTCTACGTGGCCATGACGCGGGCTAAGGAGCATCTGATTTTGGTCGGCACCATGCCCGGCGACATGCCGCAGCGTTGGGAAGATCAGTGGACGGGGCATGACGCCGTCCTGCCGGAAGACGCCTTTGCCGCCGGCAAAACATTTTTAGACTGGCTCGGCCCCGTGTCGATTATGACGCCAGAAACCTTCACCACGCAACTGCACGACCGCGCCGAAATCGAAACATGGACCGTGCCGCACACCGCCGCGGAAAAGCTCAGCGAATTCCAGCAGACGTTGGCGCAGTTGCAGCCCTTGCCGGTCGATGCCGTGCAAGCCAGCGACCCGGAAGCCAAGGAAGTGATCGCGCGATTCAATCGATGTTATCAGTATGAACAATTCACCACGACCCCGGCGGTGGCGGCGGTGACGTCACTGGCCAAGCATCAACCGCTTCCCCCCCCGGCCGGTACTCCTCTTACCCCCTCGCCCGGTACTCCGGGAGAGGGTTGGGGTGAGGGCCAATCGGCAATCGGCAATCGGCAATCGGCAATGCAGCGCAAACTCGACCTGCCGCGCTTCACCCAGGCACAATTCACCCCCGCTGCCACCGACATCGGCAATTACACGCACCTAGTATTGCAGCACCTGGATTTCACCCGCTCGGCCGAAGAACAATATCAACGCTTCGTGCAACGCAAAATCATCACCGCCGAGCAATTGCAGCATGTGGATCGCGCCGCCGTGCAATGGGTGGTGGACAGCCCGGCCGGCCAATTGATGGCCCGCCGCGATGCCAGGGTGATGCCGGAACTGGCTTTCGTCCTGGCCAACGGCCCAGGCAGCCAGGGTTTGGATCGCCCGCTAATTCGCGGCCGCATCGACGTGCTGGTGCACGCCGCCGACAAACTCACCATCATTGATTACAAAACCGACCGCGTCTCCGTCGGCCCGCAGCTTGATGCCCGCGTGGCCGACTACACCGAACAGATGAAATATTATCGTGCGGCGATTTTGCAGATCACCGGCAAAACCGTCGATGAAGTGCTGCTGGTGTTCCTGACGCCGAAGGTGATTCGGAAAGTCTAAAGGGAACCACCAAGACACCAAGAAGAATTGGAAATCTGCAATTTGATTTCTTGGTGCCTTGGTGGTTAATTCAACATGCCCCCACAAATCGGCCTAGTCGCGATCGATCTCGACGGCACCTTGCTGGACGATTCCAAGCAAGTCAGCCGGCAAACCGCTGATGCGCTGTTGGATCTTCCCCGCCGCGGCGTGAAAGTCGTCATCGCCTCCGCCCGGCCGCCGCGCAGCGTGCGGCATATTTATCACCACCTGCAACTGGACACCTGGCAGATCAATTACAACGGCGCGCTCATCTGGGACGAGCCGAATAAAGCCGCCTGCTATCACTGCCCCATCGACGGCCCGCTGGTGTTGCAAATCGCCCGCTGCGCCCGGCAAATTTATCCCCCCACGCTGGTGACCTGCGAAATTCTGGATCGCTGGCATACCGATAAGCTCGATCAATCCCACACCACCGAAACCGGCAAAATGTTCCAGCCCGATGTCGTGGCCGAACTGGAATCGTTCTGTCAGCAGCCGGTCACCAAGCTGCTGCTGCTGGGCGATCCCGCGGAGCTTACCGCCATGGAGCCGTTGCTGCTGGCCCAGTTTGCCGGCCAGGTTTCCATCGTGCGCACCGATGCCGACCTGCTGCAAATCATGCACACGCGGGTCAGCAAGGCGGCAGCGCTGAAAATCGTCGCCGAACATTACGCCGTGCCGCTGCTCAACATCATGGCCATCGGCGACGCCCCCAACGATTTAGGGATGCTTGAAATCGCCGGCATAGCCATCGCCATGGACAACGCCCACGCCGCCGTCAAGCAGGCCGCCGATTGGATCGCCCCGTCGAATAACAACCATGGTGTGTACGCCGCGCTTCTACGTTACGGGCTTTGCAAGTAAGATGTGCCAAAGGAGTGTTTTAGAAACCACCAAGACACCAAAGCACCAAGAAGAAAAGGAAATGAGACCTTTGAAAAACCTCCTATTGCAATCACAATAATTATATGATACACTGGTTACGCGCAACCAGGAGACTTTTCATGCAGCGAAGCAATGCC
>Ga0316217_10000930_pt1 | contig 39683 bp, 40 predicted proteins | sample 1anoAmetaG_FD_203633 | JGI IMG/M metagenome (GOLD analysis project Ga0316217, IMG submission 203633) | Freshwater microbial communities from Trout Bog Lake, Wisconsin, USA - 1anoA | ecosystem: Environmental > Aquatic > Freshwater > Lake > Hypolimnion/Profundal zone | place: USA: Wisconsin...
TAATGTTTTATGAAAAAGTATTATAATTTGATATCTATGGTGGAGATATGGGAAAAATAATGTTTTATGAAAAAGTATTATAATTTGATATCTATGGTGGAGATATGGGAAAAATAATGTTTTATGAAAAAGTATTATAATTTGATATCTATGGTGGAGATATGGGAAAAATAATGTTTTATGACAAAGTGTTATAACTAGTAGAGCTTAAAGTATAAAGACTATATTTTAGCTTAAAGCCTTTGTGATGATGTCTAAAGGTCTAAACAGAAATATTACAAGCTACACTACGGGCTTGGTCAAAATCATTAATCATAAGAATATTATTATCATTAATGCTTACTATTAAAAACTAAAATATATCTTTTATTTTGAGTTTTTACATAACAAAGACATTATAAATAAATAATTGGTATATAGGTTATTGGTGGACCGGCACTTGTGATTACAAACCAAAACCACCTGTTACACTTGTATCCTGGGTGCGAAAAGAATTGTTGCTACACTATATATATATAAATTAACGTTTAAACATAAATAACATATTAACCCCTACATCTGTCTATATATATACTGATACATCACCAGTAATATAAATTGCACAATATACGTGGTAATATACAAAATACGTGTGCGTGCTTATATATAATAAAAAATATAATGTGTATAATATACATTATATAATATATATATAATATATATTATATATAATATATATAATATATATAATATATGTATTATATATAATATATATATATAATATATATATAATATATATAATATATATATATAATATATATATATATAATATAAATATATATATATATAATATATATGTAGTATATATAACAAATAATATACAGGTAATCTATGAATATTTGGACTATATGCAGTTGTTATACGAATACGTATAAGTATATTCAGGTCTATTACTATACGCATTGAAGTCTAACTTTTAAATAGTAGATTGGTCAAATATAAGTTGTTGGTTTGATGTAAACATTCACGTCCCTGATCTCAAATAATTTTTAGGAATCTACATGTTGAGATTTTATGGGTGTTGTTGTCTTGGAGTTTATATGGTTATAACCTATTGCTATAAATACGTAACAAAGTTGATACTTAAAGTTTTGCAACCCGTAGGCGCATAAGTTTTTTGTAATAAAAACCGTAAGCATATATAGTTTATAATTTTAAACAAATAGAGCTGTTTTTGTTTAAAGCTAAATTAGTTGTAATGGTTATTTTAGTACTTTGGCAGTGGTTAAAAAATCTTTTAATATATGTATAATTATAGTTTTCTTATGCATAAATAATTGTGACATTATGTAATTCGGGTAAAATTTTACGGCTGTTTATTTTACCAGAATAAACTGTTATATTTATATGTTTATAAAAGTTTAATTATGATAAATAAAAATTTATAGTTTATAAAAAAATTAAATTGTCATAAGGCTTCTCTACGTTTAAAACAAAATTTTTTTTAAATGTCTCTTAAATTTGGTAATAATTACTAAAAAAAAAAACTTTATAAAAATATAATCAGCTTATTAACTATTAATAAATAAGTTTAATAATTTTTTTTTTAAAAACTATTCTAAAACAAATAGAGACAAAAATCACAAATTTAACTAATTATTGTTGATGCTTATTCGAGAAGTTGATGATTTAATTTTCTTATGATTGATAAAGTAAATTTTTATGCCTTTAGTTAATAATTAATAATAAGTTAACATATCTAAAAAATAACATAAATTTTTATTAATTTTTTATTTTTTTTAGTAAAACACTTATATATTATTTTTTAAATAAAATAATTATATTAGAACTTTAATAAAAAAATTTAATAACCCGAAAATAAAAATTATTTTTTTAAATTTTACTATTTTTGCAAAGCCCATGTTTATATAAACAGAAAATATAATCTTCCTAATTAGATAAACACTAAAAAGTAATGTAAATTAATATAAAAAATATCGTGTGTTTTAGTAAATATACTAAAAACTGCAAGTAAATATAAATTTATTTTTACTATAAATTAAAAAGTAATTTATTCTTCTAGTAAGTAACTAAATTAGTGTTTAATTAAACTATTAAGTGTTTAAATCAAAATTTAAAAAGTATATAAAAAATAATTTCCCCATTATTACTGTTATTATAAGTATAATTTTGTTATTATGGTTAATTTTTTATTATAAATTAGATGGTCAAATTTCCAACTTTACACCCTTACAAGTTTATGATAAAACCCGGGTAATTCGTTATATTAATAAACATAATGTCCGAATTTACGATAGTGAATATAAAATTAAAAGGATTAAACAACCTGGCGAGGAATATAAAGAAACATTAAATAGCATACTAGCGGGTGGTTTGTTTGTTTGCTGTATGCTTTGGACGGTTATAAAAAAAAGCAACGAACAAGAATAATATTTAAAAATTAATTTTTAAAAACATATGGTACTTCTTTTATACATAGTAAATTTGTCAATTTACCTAAATAATGTTGGCTTAACGCTAAAATTATAAAATAGATATTTAATATTATTTTCAGTTTTAATATTTTTTTAAAAGGTTTAACACTTTTACCTTAAACTTCTTGTTGTTAGCTAAAAAGTAATTTTTTTATGAAATTTTTTTTTAAATACATAACAAATCCGGCTATAATTAATAAAATTAAATAAATAATTTTATTTAATAATACAGGCGAAATTAATAAAATAGTATAAATGGCTTTTTAAGCATAAAGTCAACCAGATAATCTTAATAAAACATTAAATTTAACTTAATATTAAAGTGTCATATAAATTTAAACATTTATTTATAAAAAAGTAAATTTTAATATTTATTACGAATTTGTTATTTTGGAATAAAGTTTGTATAGATATATAGACATTTATAAAAAATTTTTAAATACAAAATGCTTATTAACAGTTTATTTTTTTTAAATAATTCAAATTTTATAATTTTTAAAACTCAGTACTCTCATAAAATTTTTTATTAAAACATTGTATATTTTACATAAGAATTAAAATAGATTTTGTTACCCCAAAACTATAAAACATAAAAGTAATATTTATAAAACTAAATAATTATGTCATATAAAAAAAACAAAAAAAATTTTACAATGAACTTAAAAATTAATAAGCGTCTATTTGTGGTAATGGATAAAATTTTTAATATATATATAAAAATTATAATTTTATTGTTTATAAAAAATAAATCTTTTTTTTTTTAAAAAACAGAAAAATTTTATAATTTTTCTTACCAAAAACTCAAATGTTAATTAACACGTATTTACGGTAATTAAAAAAATTTTTAATATATAAAAAATTATAATTTTATTATTTATAAAAAAATGATTCTTTTTTAAAGAAACAAAAAATTTTACAATAGACTCAAAAATCAGCAAGTACCTATTTATAGTAATTGAAAAAACTTTTAATATATAAAAAATTATAATTTTATGATCTACAAAAAATTTACTTTTTTTTTTAAAAAACAGAAAAATTTTGTAATTTTCTGATGATAATCGTAAAGATTAATAGGTATCTATCCGTAATAATTAGAAAAGTCTTTAATATATATAAAAATGATAATTTTATAATTTATAAAAAAATTAACTTTTTTAAAAAAGCAAAAAAATTTTACAGTTTTCTAACAATAAACTGAAAGCTCAATAGGACACGTATAGTAATTAAAAAAACTTTTAATATATAAAAAATTATAATTTTATGATCTACAAAAAATTTATTCTTTATTTAAAGAAAACAGAAAAATTTTATAGTTTTCTGGCAATAAACTTAAGGTTCAATAAGTCTGTGTTTATAGTAATTAAAAAAACTTCTAATATATAAAAAATTATAATTTTATAATTTACAAAAAATCAACTTTTTTTTTGCTAAAAAGTGAAAAAATTTTATAGTTCTCTCTCAACTGTGTCAAAAAATTAATAAAAATGTGTTTATAATTATTAAAAAAAATTTTAATATATAAAAAATTATAATTTTATGATCTACAAAAAATTTATTTCTTTATTTAAAGAAAACAGAAAAATTTTATAGTTTTCTGGCAATAAACTTAAGGTTCAATAAGTCTGTGTTTATAGTAATTAAAAAAACTTCTAATATATAAAAAATTATAATTTTATAATTTACAAAAAATCAACTTTTTTTTTGCTAAAAAGTGAAAAAATTTTATAATTCTCTCTCAACTGTGTCAAAAAATTAATAAAAATGTGTTTATAATTATTAAAAAAAATTTTAATATATAAAAAATTATAATTTCATGATTTATAAAAAAATCAACTTTTTTTTTTAAAAAAACAAAAAAATTTTGTAATTCTTCTCACGCTGATTTCAGACACAATAACATATATTTAAAATAATGAAAAAATTTTTTAATATATAAAAAATTATAATTTTATGATTTATAAAAAAATCAACTTTTTATTTAAAAAAACAGAGAAATTTTATAATTTTTCGGACAAGAGTCTCAAAGGTTAATAAATATGTGTTTATAATAATTAAAAAAAAACTCTTAATTTATAAAAAATAATTTCTTTCTCTAAAAAACAGACAAAATATTTTAAACATAAAGTTAAATATAAACCTTTGTTAAATTTAACATGTAATAAGGGTTAACTTTTAATATGTAATAACTTTTAATATGTAATAACTTTTAATATGTAATAACTTTTAATATGTAATAACTTTTAATATGTAATAACTTTTAATATGTAATAACTTTTAATATGTAATAACTTTTAATATGTAATAACTTTTAATAACAAAAATAAAAAATAAATTATACCCATATCCGGTAGCAGGTGTTTTAGTATTAAAATACTAATGTCTAAAAAGTTCGAGGTGTATGCGCAGTGGGTGCGCGATAGACTGTAAATCTATTGAGTAATCAGGCTAGGTTCGATTCCTGGACATCTCATTGGGACAAAAAAGTTTACACCTATTACATAAAGTAGATACATCTATGATGTGAGAAACTTCTCTTTATAACTCTAACTATAAATGACTATCGTATAATTTGTGGTTTACATACATATATTATTATAAAGCTGTTACATTTCAATTAAAAAAACCAAAAATTTTATTTATAAATCACAATAATTATAATACTTTATTAAATATATACTATAAAAAAAATAAATTAAGAGAAAATACTCAAGTTAGGTTTTCGTATCATATAGAACTTTATTGCGTTGAGTTTGTAAATTACTTAATTTTAATAAATATATACTTTCTAACAAATTTAAAATTTTTTAAAATTAAAAACTATAATAAAAAAAATAAAAAAATAAAAAAATTTGATAATTTTTTTATTTAATATGACAAAATATGTTAATTTGATTAAATTTATACTTTATTATATATATTTGTTTAATGGTCAGTCTGTATTATCTTTTAAGTAAAATTACAAAAAATAATTTTACTAAAAAGTCTTTAGTTTTTGCTCACTTCTTTATTCTTAAATACTCAAAAATAAAAAATATTTATTTAGGAATACTTCTGTCTTTAGCTGGTTTACCTCCATTTCTATTCTTTTTCATTAAGTCTAACTATATTGTTGGGTTTATAGGTAGTATCTCTTTTGCGTCTAATATGATAATTTTTATATGTTATTACATCAATATGATATTTTACACACAGATTTATTTATATAAAAATTATAATTTTACCGACTTAGACTATATGAATACTAAAACATTACCTTATGACTATAAAGTTGTTTACAAGATAGTAATTTTACTTTTCTTTACAGCACTAGGATTTTTATTTTCTGCAGATTTATACTACATAGGAAATTTACTTTTAATTTAAATAGGTTTGGAATTTATATATTGAGTGTGATCTTGGCTTAGAGTTAACGCTAGTCAAATGTATTACACATGCAAGTTGAACGGGTATTTTATTTTATTAATTTAATATACAGGTAGCGTCGAGGTGAGTATTCTACGCAGAATAGGCTCTTTAAAGTTAAAGACTTATTAATAAATTTAGCTTATTTGTCTTAGTTAGACTATTTAATTACAATTAGTTTTTTATTTAGTGTTTTGCTGAAGGCTGACATTATATAAAAAAATAAAAGACTCTTACTGGTAGAGAAATTGTATTAAATTGAAGTGATTTGATTTGAATGTGCAGCCTGTTAACCCACCCATTGCGGGTCTGGTTCAATAAGAGCACAAACGGAAAAAATTGCGTGATGATGTCGGTAAGCCTTTTGATTTGACGTTTTGCGAGAAAGGATTAGGTAAATAATAAAAAAAAATTATTTGAAGATGTTATGCTCATAATCTATAGTTGAACTGAGAGGAGGATCAACCACATGGGATATGAAAACTATCCCACTATGTGCAGCAGTGCAGAATATTGGGCAATGTACGAAAGTATGACCCAGCAATTTGACGGGAACGAAGAAGACTACAGTAGTTGTAAAGTTCGACCAAGTACTAGAATTATGTTGTTAAGTACAGAAAGAAGTTGTGGCAAATACTGGTGCCAGCAGCCGCGGTAATACCTGAGCAACATGCGTTATTCAGCGTAATTGGGTGTAAAGGGTGTGTAGGTTATTTAGAGTAAGTATAATACTAAATTCGTAAGATGGCATTATATGGATAGAATATTTTTGAGATTAAACACAAGTAAAAAAAAGTTTTTAAAAAGCGATAAAATGCGTAAATTTAGATACTTTTGCCATTATTTTAATAAATTTTGCTAGTTTAATCTGACACTGAGACACGAAAGTGAGGGCAATGATTGGGATTAGAGACCCCAGTAATCCTCACCCTGAATACTGGTTATTATAAAATTTACGTTGAAATAATCCACCTGATGAGTATAGATGCAAATCTCAAAGTTAACAGAATTGGCGGGAATTAATAAGAATGGTGGAATATGTGGTTTAATGCGATAATCCACGTAGAACCTTACCAATATGTAAAAATTTTTAAATATTAATTTTATTTATTTTAATATAAAAAAATACTAACGAGTACTGCATGGCTGTCGTCAGTTCGTGCTTTGACGTATACAATTCAGTTTGTATAACGAACGCAGTTTTACAAAATACAAAAAATTAAGAATAAATCTTCTTTTTTTGTAGTAAACAGAAGTCAAGTCCTCACGATCTTAGTATATTGGGCTACACACGTATTACAAAGATAAAAACAAAAAAATTCGATAAAGTAATTTGGAGAGATTTTTAAAAATTATCATAGTGCAGAGTCATTTCTGAAATTGAATTGATGAAGTTGAAATCATTAGTAACTGTAAATTATTATGTTACAGCGAATTATTGCAATAGTTTTGCACACACCGCCCATCACATTCAGAGAGTTTTTACATTAAAAAGAATTTATTTATTCTCTTTCTAATCGTCGAAAGATGGAAATTGTAGTATTTTAACGGTACGCGAGTACACTAAAAAGAGAATGGTTCGATTATTGTAGAGGTAATCCGAATTAAGTTGACACAAGGTACTGGTAGAAGAATCTGTAGGTAAAATAAAAATTTATTAATATTTATTAATAACAAAAATAAAATTAATTAGCTAAAAAAAATGCATTAGAAGGATGTTTAAAACTTAAGTTTTATTATTAACAAATTATATTAAAACTTCACCTGGCTGGGGTATGTTAACGAGGTAATAATAAAGAAAACTTTATAGAATAAAAATATTTTAGTATATAAAGAATAAAAAATCAATTGAGATTTATTGTAGAGATGATCGAAAATAAATAGCAGAGTTATTTGACAATAAGTGTTTGGAAAAATACACCATAGAAAGTGATAGTCTTGTAATTTTCAATACAAAGTAAATCTTTAAGATTGATATAAAAATTATGTAATACAACTGCTTATAAACTTAAGTTTTATAGATCAAAATTTGCGAAAAATAAAAGACATAAAAATTAATTTAAATAAAATCTGAATTTTAATGCAATAACTCAAATAAAACAACTGTTTTATTGTACCTTTTGTATAATGGATTAGCAAGTAAATATTATAAGCAAGCTAACGCGTAGAGAAATCAATTTAGTTTATAATATTTGACCCGAAACTAAACGATCTAATAATGAACAAGCGTTAGGCTGAACTCGTAAATGTTGCAAAATTTTGAGATGATTTGTTATTAGGGGTGAAAGGCTTATCAAGTTTAGTTATAGCTGGTTCTCCACGAAATCTATTTAAGTAGAGTAAAGACAAATTTAGTTATTAGGTAGTGAGATAACGACCGTTAATTTATAAATTAATAACTAACTATTTCTTTAATCAGACATTTAGTGCAAAGATTAAGTGTCGAGAGGGAAACAGCCCAGAGTGTCGATTAAAATAATAAAAAACAGTTAATAGTAAGAAGACTACAGATAAATAAATAGATAGGTAGGCTTAGAATCAGCCATCCTTTAAAGAAATCGTAAAAGATCAAATATTTTAATTATATATAAATAATAATAATAATTTTAGTCTTCTAAAATTAAAGTTAAAATACTGTTTATTGAAATCACATTATTAGGTAGTGGAGTGTTTTTTATTTTGATGAAGATTTTTTGTGAAAAAAATTGGAAAAATAAAAAGTAATTATGCTAATATGAGTAATAAATATGTGTACCCTTAGGGGGATTATATAGAACACAAACATGTATACCGAATGCTATAAGTTTATATGATTAAAATAAGTTTATCATATGTTATACGATATCTAAGTTTTTAATAAAATTTAAAAATGATGAATTTTACAAAAACTACTAAAACATTAAAAATTAACAATGATTTGTTAGTAAAGCGTGTTTTAGTATAGAAAAAAAAGTAAATATAATCGTACGAATTCTAACACAAGTTAGCAGGTTAAGTAAACTAAGGTATAAGAAATAACAACACTAAAGGAACTCTGCAAATTATCTTTGTAACTTCGGGATAAAAAGAACTATTTATTAGTAAAAAACTAGGGGGCGGCGACTGTTTAACAAAAACATAAGACTTTGCAAAATGTAATTATGAAGTATAAAGTCTGACATCTGCCCGGTGTTGCAAGATGAAAAATATAAACTAACGTTTGTATATAAGTCCCAATAAACGGCGGCCGTAATCCTAACGGTCCTAAGGTAGCAAAATCCCTTGACGGGTAAGTTCCGTCCTGCACGAATGATGTAACGACTGCCCCACTGTCTCTAGTGTTGATTTTATGAAATTGGAATAGACGTGAAGATACGTTAATGTACAGCTAGACGGAGAGACCCTATACACCTTTACTGTTATTTGACATTGATTAAAGTTGATATCAAACATAGATATGTAGTAAAACTTTTAACAATGAAAAACTACTTTTTATATTTACTTTAATCAGGATAATTATTGGAATTATTTGTTGTCTAAAAGACAGTTTAGCTGGGGCGGCAACCTCCTAAAAAGTAACGGAGGTGAATAATGACTTATTCTATGCAATTGCAAAAAAAGAGGAATGATCTAAATAAGTTTGATTAAATTACAAACAAGTAATTTAAGGAGTAAATTCTATCATAATGAACCGATTTTTCATTTTGCTAAAAAAATCGATCACCGAATAAAAGGTACGTTAGGGATAACAGGCTAATGATTTTTGAGAGCTCCTATTGAAGAAATCGTTTGGCACCTCGATGTCGGCTCATCATATCCTGGTGGAGCATACGCTGCCGAGGGTTCGGCTGTTCGCCGAATAAAATGGTACGTGAGCTGGGTTCAAAACGTTGTGAGACAGTTTGGTCCCTATCTACTGTACGAAATAAAAAAGAAAATTATAAAGATCTCAGTACGAGAGGACCAGAGACGATAGGTCAATTGTGAATAATTGTGTCAAAAATGCAAGTTATTAAGCTACACCTAATTTAATAACCCGTAAGGGGAGTTAACTAATTTTTTTTTTTAATAAAATAATAAAAGATTATTTTTTATGAAAATGAATACTTTTTAAAATTAGTAATAATATTTGAAGTATAATTGAATAAATTTTAATTTAGCTGATTAATCAACTTTTTACGTTTAAAACGTTATAAGGTGAAAATCCTTAAAAAAGTAGTTGTGATCATCTTTGTTTGTAGATTACTCTTTGCATAAAAATTTTAATATAGGATTTACATCTCACAAAAACGACATCCATATACACTTATCTCAGTGACAATATTGATGATGATTTTGATTCTCTTTACTTTGAAGCTTGTACTTCTTTGTGATATTAAAGTTATACTTTAATAAAGAAGAAAGTTTTAACATAACCCTAAATACTTCCCTAAGAAGTCATGGAAAATGGGGAGATTTTTTGATAGCAGTTATACCTTTGAGTTGATGTGGTAATATCCTCATAAACTCAAACTTTATATTACGTATGATAGAGTGACAAAATGAGTCCTCATTATTTACTGTCCGAATTCAAGGTAAACAGTGATACTGATCTTATAAGTTTAGTTCAGATACAGATTTTCGTTTAAAGAATGTTTATATAAATGTCGGTAATAATAATTGAGTAAAAATTTCTAATCATAGCGATATTAATTTTAATAGAAATACCTCTATTTTATCATACATATATGATTCAGAGTTTAAAAGAAATCATTTAATTATTTTAAAGAAAAGAGAAAGATCTAAAAAAATATTAGCTCGAGTCACAGGATTAAGTGACGAAAGTTCTACAATTAATTATGGAATTGAGTTAACTCAAGATAAAACAAATACATTTGATGAATATTGCTACCTAAACAGCAAATACAAAAACGAAGTAAAAGGAGTAAATTTTACTAAAACCGACGGAGCTGCATGAAAATCTATTGAAGAAGTATATGCATCTAAAAAAAAAAAGATTTTTAAACGACGAGAAAGAGAGATCAAGGTACGCAGAAAATATCACACTAATGCGGGATTAAAAAATGTTTTTGATGTTACAAATTATGAATTAGTCAAATTCTACGATAATGATGCTTTGGAAGAGGTTGATGAAACAGCAGAAAATTTAAGAGTAGACAATAGTAAGTATCCTATTAGACTTATAAAAGGTGTTTTAACTAAACACAATATTGCTTTATTACAAAATAATAAAGAAATTTTTAAAAATATTATATTAAATTATAAAATAAATAATAGTGATATAACGGAAAAAATGGGTCAAGGAGAACAGTTTTGAGGATTTAGACAAAAAAGATATAAAAAGTTAAGACAATTTGTTTTTTCTAGTAACACAAAATACGACAATGTAACTTTTAAAAAAATAGAAAATTTTTCCAATCAAGAAGATATAGATAAATTTAATTTATATACAAGTGTAAGAACTAACAAATATAAAAATGAAATGATCCCAGTAACTCTAGCTAGACGATTATTAAGAACAAAAAGAACTTTAGTTTTACCAGCTCATATAAACATAACACTAATAACAAATTCTTATGATGTTGTCCACTCTTGATTTGTTCCAGGATTGGGTTTAAAGATTGATTGTGTACCTGGTAGATCAACCCATCACTCGTTATATATTGATAACATAGGATTTTATTATGGACAGTGTGCTGAAATATGTGGTCGATACCACCACCATATGCCTATAAGAGTTTGTGCTGTAACCTTTGAACACTTTATGTTATGATGACAAACTAGAGGACTCCCTAGAATGTATAGAACAGAAGATTTTCAACAAAATAAAAAAATTTTATTACATAAATTTTCATAATAAATAAATGTTTGAATTAAACGTACAAAAAAAAGGAACAGGAACTAATAATAGTAAACTATTTTACTTATATAAATATTTTGTTAATTTAAAAGTAGCGTATCATATTATGGGAGCTTTGTGAGGATTTTTAATATTTGTTATTATAATAAACCAATGTTTAAGTGGAATTATGTTATCTTTTAGTTTAGTAAACGATTGTATGCTTATCGCTTTAAGTAGAGAAGAAGAAGATGGTGATAATAACTATACTGACGACTTTTTTTGATTACATGAAAGAGGTGTCGACGCTCTAGTAATAACTAGTTTTTTCCATTTATTTAGAAAAATGTATTTAGGGATTAATGATATTGAACAGGAATATTCTTGAAAAACTGGAGTTTTTGCATTCTTAATTATACAAGTAACTATATTTGCGGGTTTAGTTTTGTGTACTACCCACCTAAGTGAAATTACTTTAACTATAGCAGTAAATGTTTTACACACTTTTTTTGATTTTAAAGGAAAAGCTTATTGATGATTTTTTACTGATAAACTTCTAAATACTGATACTATAATAAGAATGATGTATCTCCACTATTGTATAGCGTTTTTTTTACTATTTTTAGGTTTAATGCACGGAGTAGATATGCATTATGATTGAAAGTCTAAAGGTTTTTTTAACGGAATAAAACAACAATTAAATTGATGAGACGAGGCTTTAAGCAATGAATTAGGTTTATTAATAAATTTTATTGCTATTTTAGGATGTGTTGGAGCTTTTTTATATTCTGAACCCGAAGCTTTAAGTTACGAAATATTTATGTGAGGAGATATCGGTATGGTAACCGATGTACGTTTTTATGGAGTTGCACCTCATTGATACTTTAGACCTTATATGGCTTGATTAATTGCATGTCCATTTCACTATTCAGGTATATTTGGATTGATTTTTTTTTTCCTAGTTTTATATTTTCAAGTATCACTATTTGGAACTTCTGAATTAGAAAATTTTAAATCTCACACCACAACATATAGTGCAAGAAATGAAATATTACAATGATTATTAAGTTTTAAAATTTTAAGTTTTTTGACAGGAAATTTTTTTAAAAAAGATGCTTATCAATATAAAATTTATAATAACTGAAATAGTATTAATTATGATAATTCTCTACAATGATTAATAAGTTTTAGCTTATTCTTCATTGCTGTATTATACACATTATCGTTTTTACCTTACGGTAGATTTTATAATAAATTAGGAGGAAATTTTGCCTTATTAATGTCTTATTTTTATATCTTTTCATTTTTGACTTTTAACTTCCTAAGAAATTCTTGATTAATTTCTAATAATAAAATAAATTTAGCAAACGTAATAGAAGTAAAAAAAGAAGAATAATTGGTATTTAAAAGAAAACTTTTTAAAAAAAAACAAATTATATTAAAAAAACTTTATATAAAAAAAGAATTAAAATTACTAATTCACAAAAGCCTTTTTAAAAACCATTACAACCACTATATATTTAGACTATCTTTCACTATTAATTTATTTTTTAAGGAAAAAAATGATTATTTTAAAACACTACAAAAGCTATTTTGCCCTTATAATTTAAGTAAAAAAGTTCCGTCTAAACACTTTTTATCGTCAAGATTTTATTTACATAAACAGTTACCTTATCTAAAAACCAGTCACGTCTATAAATAACTGTTATACACAATAAATCTATACAATACTAAAAAAAATAAAATTACAATAAAAAAAATAAATAATTTTATTATATTTTTGTTAGATTTTAATAAATGTATATTTTCTAAAACCTACTATATTAACATATTAAAGCAATATTTTGTTTATACGTTTATAACGTTTTATGTAAGAATAATTTGAAGAGGCAAGGCCTACAGGGTTAGACTTTTTAAAAAACACGGCAAATTCACTTTAAATTTTGGTTACTCCCATTGATGTAAACTCAAATTTAATAAATCATTTTTTAATTTTTTTAAAATTAAAAGACAGAGCTATATAGTTCTTTTTAGTAATAGATGAGAAGATTTTTATATAAAAAACTTATTTAGTAAATTAAGAATTTATAACAGATATACTCGACGAGGTATAAAAATAAAAAAAACCCCTTATATTAGAAGATTTGGTAAAATCTCACAGGTTAATTCGTCTCTTCACAGTTTTTAAAAATATTGTAAAATAAAATACAGTTCTATTAGTTTAATGGTAAAACAATTGCCTTTCAAGCGATAAACCTAGGTTCGATTCCTAGATAGAACGTAAATTTAATACTAATAAACAAGCATTGTAACACTTAACAATATAAACAAAATTATTGTAATTAGGTCGTTATGCATTCATTGGAAATAGTATTAAATAACAATCTACTGTTAATTGGCTGTACCAAAAAAATTTAAATATAAAAAAATTAAACATAAAAAATTAGTTTTAAAAAAAAACGTATTTTTTTCAATAAATATTTTTAAAGAAAATTTTTATATAATAAATTATATTAAAAAATATTATATTTAAATGATTAATAATGATTTTGATAATTTAACCATAATTGAACACGAATATTATGCTTTTAAAACGAATAGAATTGTAAATAACCAGCTATATACATTCTTTAATAATGACTTAATAAATTTTGCAAAAATTTTTGTTAATTCCCATAATTATTTTATTCTAAAATTACCAGGTACACATATAAATTTTTACCTAGATAGCTATTATAAAAATTTATGTCTGCTCAATACAGCTTCCATAAATTTTTGTGTAACAATAGCTAATAATAAAATACAATTTTTAAACATTTTTTCTTTTTTACAAAAATTTTTTAAAATAACTCTATTCTTTATGATAGTATACATTGTTTTTTTTATGACTAACTTAGACAGTTATACTAAAAAATTAATAGAAGTCAACAACTTAGCTAAATTTTTTATATTAAATGAAACAGAAAAAGAATTTGGGCCTTTAGAGGATTTATATTTTTTTATAATTTTGTTTATGGTACTTATTTTGTCATTTGTATTTAGCTCGATGTTTTTTTTTTTAATGCAGGGAAAGTTTTTTATATGAACCTTTATAGCTCTATTACTTGTAATGATTCTTATACTGAGTGTACCTCTAAATTTGTTTTGAGATTATGGAATTAATTTTTTTGTCTATATAAGAGGATCTGCTTCTGGTGGAAATTTTATTAAAGAATTATTATTTGACGTGATTTCAGCTTTTACTATTTTAATTAGATTCATAATACAAAATATCCGTTTCTTATTTATTTTTTTTGCTGTTTTTGAATTACTAGAGTGAGTGTTTACAATAAACAGTAATATTTTTTTTTTTTTTGACATTAATAGTAAAAATTATCTTATAAATTTAACAACTATCTCGAATATCTGAAATACTAAAAATACGAATTTATTAATATTAAACTTATTTTTGTTTATAATATTTTATTTCTATTATACTCTACATTTATTATTTTTACTTTTGGTGCAAATTATTATATATATAGGTATATCTTCGTGACTATTCTTTTTCTTATATTCTACGAGATTTCTAACGAAAAGAGAAAAATCTTTTTTTTCATTAAAAAAATAAGTGTTAACAAAAAAAAAAATCAATAAAATTTTACGCTTTCTTGGAATAAGCTCCTGAAGAACAAGGCTATCTATTATCAGACGTAATCGTAGTCTAATAGATAACTTTAATACCTTCATTGGAGTCAGAGTGCACAAAACCAAAAAATGGTTGATTAAAAACCAAGGATTGGTTGGTGTGATAATATTAGTATGCTGTTTATATATATTCGGTTAAATTAAATAAAAAAAAAATTAGTTAAATAAATGATTAACTCAAATATCAATTTAATCACGTCAGTGTGATTTTTTTTTGTTTCCCTAATTGGTATCACTCACGCACGAAAAAATTTAACATATAAAGGGGTTCAACTTCTGCTAATTATGGTAAATGGCTTATTACTCGCATACTCCACTTATTACTGAGATGATTATGTAGTTAAACATGTAACAGAATTTTTGGCTATTAAAATTAATGTGAACGTTTGAAATAACCTCCCTTATGAGATTAAATTCAAAATAAACACATTAACCTACAGCTTTTTGTTTTTAGTAAACATTATAGGGTTTGCAACCAATGTTTATATACTAAATTATTTTAAATATGAAGAACGAGGTGAGGAGTTTATACTTCTTATTAATTGATTTATATTTTCAATGATTTTTTTGGTAATAAGTAATAATTTTTTTACGTTAATAATTGGTTGAGAATTAATAGGGCTAACCTCATTCTTACTCATTAACTTCTGAAAGTTTAAAACATCAACATTAGCTTGTAGTTTTAAAGCATACGCTTTTAATAAAGTCAGTGATCTGTTTTTAATGTTAGGTTGCGCTATGTTGTGAAATACTTATAAAATTAGTGATATAGACACGTTGCTAATGTATATATCTCTAAATAATAGTAATAAAAGCGTAATTTATTGAAGCTCAATTTGTTTTCTCATCAGTGCATGTATAAAATCAGCACAAATTATAGGTCATCTTTGACTACCAGACTCTATGGAAGCCCCTGTACCAGCGTCCTCACTCATCCATTCCGCTACACTAGTATCTGCGGGTATCTATTTAATACTAAAATTTCATACGCTTTTTATAAATTGTGAGTTATTAGGGACAATTTTTTTTATAGGAAGTTTGACAGCTTGTTACGGTGGAATTGTTGCGGCCGCGCAGACTGATATGAAAAAACTTTTAGCGTATTCCACTATAAGTCATTGCGGCTTCATAATGGCGTCTATTAGTCTTAACAACTTTGTAGTAACTATAGTATATCTATATTTACACGGTTTATTTAAAGCTTTAACGTTTTTTTGTGCAGGATCCATTATACGAGCTAACGGAACTCAGGATACGCGATTTATGGGTATGAATACAAGTCAAGCGTTTGATACTACTATTTTAATCATTTCAAGTATCAATTTAGGTGGACTACCGTTTACTTTCGGTTACTTGTATAAACAGTTGTTTATTACACATTTAACTATTAATACATATTCTTACTTCAGTTTTGGTTTTTGCCTAATGGGGTTATTAACTAGTAGTGTTTATGTATATAAACTTATATATTATAGCTGTTTTGACTTTAGAAAAGGCTATCTACCTATTATTCAGTTATTAATACAAAATAATCAAAAAATGTTAAATAATTTTTTTTTCGGATTTACTCTCGGTAAGTTCTTCTCGTCCACTATTGTATACATATACGCAATTCTGTTTTATATTGTTATAAAATTTTTTTTTTTAAAAAATTATACCTTTTTTTACTATATACCTGAAGTTACTTCTAACGAACATAAATATTTGTTTAATTATTTTCTTTTAAAAAAATCTATTGCATCTCTTTATTATATTTTATTCTTAGTTGTTAATTTAATACTTATTTTAAATTCTTCCAGAGATAATTACTTTTACCATAACAAATCAGAATTATTACTAAATATTTGAGGATTACTAAATTTTATGTTATTAATCACAGGTCTTATTAGATTACTAAATAAATATGCATTCATTCATTTATTTTTATAATTATGATTAACTTTATATATCTATTGAGTGTTCTATACCACCTAAACTTACTTTTGAGTTTTTACTTAGACATAATGTTACAATTAATAACAAATTTTAATTACAAAAATACAATGTCCTTTAATGTTAAATATCAATTTTATGACATAATTTTGTATTTTTTATATAAAAATAAAATTATTTTAAAAATTTTTCTTAAATATGCCTAAAAACTTTGTAAGAGAGAATAGTTTAACGGTAAAACCACAGTCTTCAAAACTGTTATTATAGGTTCAAATCCTATTTTTCTCGTTGAATAAAATCGTAGTATTAACAATAGGGCACATTTTTAAAAAACCACGATTAAGAATTTATTATAGAAATTTAAAAATATATTTAAGTTTATCGTATAATAAGCATTTATATAAAAGTATAATTTAAAACATAAATGAAATGAACAAAAATTTTTAAAGAAATTAATCTAAATAATTTTTTAAAGTATATTACACGAACTCGCGGAGCTAAGCGTGAAACATTGAGAGAATTTTTTGAAAATCTTCCTTTTAGATTTAACCCCTTCGATACTTTAGAGTATGAATTAAATAAATTTTCAAGAATGCACTTTAATATTTATTCAGACGATAAGGTACACTTGTACTACTATATACTTGCCGCCGATATATACGTCGACAAAAATGTAGACCAAGAAACGCTATGTGAACCTAATAACGAATTTACTGACCACGCAAGATTTAAACCTTGAAGACCTTATAGACTTAATTTAATGAATTCTATTAAAACTGAAATAGTTAAATACGTTAAATTTTTAGTTTATTCCGTTAAATTTGTATTATTAGCCGGAATAATAACTGTAATTTACTTCCTCATATCACTCTTTTATATACAAATAGATATAACAAAGCAGATTGCTATTTGATACTTAGCCTTTATAATGTATTATCTCTTACTTAGTACGTTTAACTCGTTTTTAATAAAATATAAATATGGTAAATATACATCAGCCATTCAAAGATTCTGAAAAAGAACAGGCATAGTTTTTTGATTAATAGAAGGTTTTTTGTTTTTATTATTTTTTTATTATTTTCTAAATAGTAGTCAAGAGCCACTATACATGTTCGACTATTCCAGCTTAAATCAGGAGCTGTTAATACAATTAAATACTACTTACAAAAATTTAATTCTGTTATCGTTAGCCATATATTTAAGCTTTATATTACTATATAATTTAAATTTTTTAAAGTTTAAACAAAACATTATAATATTATTAGTTATTTTATTATTAATATTTTATTCTCTATTCATTGAGACTTATCAATTTGTTTATATATTGTCATTATACGCAGATAAAGACTGAATGTTCGAAGACTTATCACAAATTTGAACATTAGAAGTTGAACAAAATAATATTAGAGTAAAACAACAATACTTTATTTACTGTTTAATAGCGAAATATTGACATTTCATATTTATCTTTATTAGTTGATTTTTTTTTTTTATAAAAAGTTTAGAATCTAAAAAAATAACGTACACTATGCTTGGATATAATACTCAGAATTTGATAATTTTATATGTATTAAATTGTTTATGTTTAATACAGTGAATAAAATATAGTTCTAAAAAATTTTTAGAAATAACTTTTTATTGATTTCAATTTCAGTATGATGAAAAATTTTTTGCATCTTTAATATTAGAAATATTTGCAGTTTTTATGAGTAGTTTTAAATTAAATTTTAACATTTATCAAAAAGTTGACTACCTCTACACGTTATCAGTAAATTTCTTATATGCTGATAATTTTGATTTATGAAAATTCATTTAACAATAATTGATAAAATCAAGAATAAAAAAAATAATATCTTTATTTATAATTAATAATAAAGATAAACAAAAATATCTTATGTCGAACGCCGCTATGATTAGGGAGTTAATCCTAAAAAAATGGTTTTATACCATAAATCATAAGCGTTTAGGAATTCTATATTTTCTCTACACCCTGATATCAGCGATGATGGGTTCTTACCTAGCCACATGTATTAGATTAGAAATGGCTTTCCCAGGTAGCCCGTTTTTCAATGGAGATTCGTTAAAGTATTTACAGGTAATTACTGCGCATGCACTAATTATGATTTTTTTTGTAATAGTTCCTATTTTTTTTGGGGGGTTTGCTAACTACTTCTTACCTTATCATGTTGGAAGTAAAGATGTAGCTTATCCAAGATTAAATAATATGGGTTTTTGAATTCAACCTTGTGGTTTTCTTTTAATTGCAAAAATGGGATCTTTACGTTTAGAATACTGATTTAATGAAGTAAAAACTTCTTACTTCTCTTCACTTACCAAAGTAGATCAATATTTACAGTTATTTCAATACGATGAATTACTAATAGATTTAGCTCAAACCTTACAAAATTTTGACTTTTCCGAACCATACTATAAAATAAAAGAAGCTACAGAAGAGTTACGAAAAAATAGACATCTATACGATAGAGTAACATATTTACGAATTAGATCTGAAATTATCGCTGGTTTAGAATTAGCAAAAAATAGTAAATATAAATTAACCTTATTTGACCAAGACTGTTATAGTTATAAGTTAGTTTTTTGAAAAGATGTATACAATAGTAGTGATACGCTATGATTATTTACTAAAAACGCATTAAGACAAAAAAGACAAAAAAGATTTTTAGTAAAGTGTACTAGTCACAACCAAACAGTGGCTGGATGAACATTTATTACACCATTTTCTTCAAATACGGAATATACGGCTTTTGGTATACAAGACATGTTAATTTTAGGTGTATATTACGCAGGTATAAGTACTACCATTAGCATGATTAATTTACTAATTACAAGAAGAACATTATCGATGTCGGGACTAAGAAACAGAAGAGTTTTACTACCATTTATAAGTATTACTAATTTATTAATGTTGAGAGCGCTTTCAATAATTACACCAGTTTTAGGTTCAGCTATGTTAATGTTATTAACCGACAGACATTGAAAAACTTCTTTCTTTGATTTTTCTTACGGAGGAGATCCTATCTTCTTTCAACATTTATTTTGATTTTTTGGACATCCAGAAGTGTATGTATTAATTATACCAGCATTTGGTATTATAAATTCTATTATGCCCAGCTCATCATCACGAAGAGTTGCCTCAAAACATCATTTAATTTGAGCTATTTATATTATGAATTATATGGGATTTTTAGTTTGAGGACATCACATGTACTTAATAGGTCTTGACCATAGAAGTAGATCACTCTACAGTACAATTACAATAATGATATCACTGCCGGCAACAATTAAAGTCGTAAATTGAACATATACATTGCTAAACGGTATGATTAGAAATAATATAATTCTATATAGTATTATTTCGTTTATTTTTTTTTTTCTTGTTGCAGGTTTTACCGGTATGTGATTATCGCATGTTAGTTTAAACATTTCTATGCACGATAGTTTATATGTAGTAGCGCATTTCCATCTAATGTTATCTGGGGCTGTTGTTATGGGTATTTTTGTCGGATTTTACTTTTACTACTTCTCGCTGTTACAGACGAAATATTCTAAATTATATAGTATAGCTCATATAGTATACTATACAGTCGGTCAGTGAACTACATTTATACCTATGTTTTGAGTAGCCTTTTCAGGTTTACCTAGAAGAGTACACGATTTTCCTTTAATGTACTTGGGTTGACAATCAATGTCTACAGTTGGTCATTTAACAACTATGATAGGTGTCTTTAGCTTTTATACCACTTTATTAGAATCAAGTTTTGAAAAAAAACTCACAACGTATACCCACAATTTAGTTCCACGATTCTATAACAATAATACTTATTTGATATATAAACAAATACATAATATAGTAAACATCAACAGTAAACTAATAATTAATAAAAAAAAAACTAGAAATTATATACTAAAAAAAGCAATATAAACACAATAAATGATATTTCTTTTTAATCTAATATTATTTTTAATACTTACAATAATTGTAGCGATTATTACTCTTATTGAGAGAAAAGTTTTAGCTTTAATACAAAGGAGAGTAGGGCCAAACTATATAGGCTATAAGGGTAGATTACAATTTATTGCGGATGCACTAAAATTATTAATGAAACATATATTTATAATAACAAAACTCAATAAATTTCTTTTTATTATATTTCCTTGCTTAGTTCTGATTATGTGTTATTTGTTTTGAATAAATTTAATTTGAGGACCTAATTTGAGTTTATTTGAGGTTGAGTATAATATGTTATTTATGTCCATCATTTCGGTATTATTTACCTTTTTATTATTTTTAGTAGGCTGAGCTAGCAAAAACAAATACTCAATTTTAGCTTCTAACAGAATAATAATAATTAGCTTTAATTTAGAAATTTTTTTAAACTTTTTATTTATTTTTTTAATAGTATTTTTTGAATCATTTTCATTTTACCAATGTGTTAATCTACAAGTATTTTTTTTAAATGGATTTTTTTTGTGTTTACCAATAATGCCAATTATAATCATAACATTTTTGGTAGAAACAGGTAGAATACCTTTTGATTTAGGAGAAGCAGAGTCCGAATTAATAGCAGGGCATACAACGGAGTTGGGTGGCTTTTTTTTTGCACTTTTTTATTTAGGTGAATACTTTCACCTATACTGCTTTTCCGTTACATATACGCTGTTATTCTTCAATGGATGAAACTAATAAATGATATTAAAAAATTTTATAAATTGATTTAATTTGTTTTATGTTTTGTTACTTTTATTATTTATATTTTTAACTAATACCTTTTTACTAGATTCTAACGTTAGGAAAAAATTTTTTTTGTTATTAACTCTTGTCTTTATAGTGTCGAGTATAGCTTTCTATTACTATTTAGATGGTTTAGTTATGATGTTTTTAGTCAGTGAATTGAGTGTATTGTTAATATTTGTTGTTATGTTTTCTCAAATTTATAATTATCATAATGAAAAGACTAAACAAAACAATATATATATTGTTTTTTTAGTATTTATGTTAAACTTTTTCTATTACGATATTAGTATAATTTCTTATAAAAATTATTATTCATTTCATGGTATAATAATAAATGATTTTTACTATATATATAATATGTATTTTGAGAAACAAGTAATGACAACGATAATCACTGTACTAATCATAACACTTTACAGTATTTTTTTTATACTTTTATATTTTAGTTTAAGAAGTATTGCCAATAAAATTAAAAATAGAAATAAAAACTTGTATTTATTAAGAAAGCAAAGTATAATTAGACAAAGTAATTACAATTCAAAAATTAGATTTTTTAAAAAATAATTGTTTCAAAAAAATTCGTTTTCAATACCAAGTGATTCCAGTGGAATACTGATGGTTAAGGTAATACAGACTAGAAGATGTAGTACTAGAAAACATGCAACTATCGGAAGATTTTTGAAAGTTGTAGTTAGAAAAACAAAACCTACTCTATACAGAATAAGAAAAAAAAAAAGCAGAGCTCTCACAGTAAGAAGTAAATATGTAAATTTTATAAGAAAAGGTAAATATTACAATTTTTTTGATAACGCTTTAGTATTGTTAAAAAAAAGAATGAATGCGAGAGGTAAGGAATTATATGGACCTACAAGTAAAATCTTGAAAATAAAAAAATTTAGAATAGCTTATAAATATGTTTTTTAACATAAATGAAATTAATAATCAAATATTATAACAGTTTTAGGCTTAGACCGTTTCATAAATTTTCTACAAATTTATTTTTTATAAAACATATTTATGCGGTAACAACTAAATTCTTAAAATATAGTCACATTTTTGCAGCAATAAAAAAAATTTTAAGAGTTCGAATTTTTAAATTTAATTATTCATTGTATTTTACATGTATACTGACCTTTTTAATTATAAATATTTTAATTCAAATACTGATGTTTTTATTATAATTACTTGTTAAATACAACAATATATTTAAATTTCTATAAACTAAACAAATATATAAAATTTAAAAAAATAAATAAAAAAATAAATAATTATCTATATAAAATTATTAACAATTACTATTATTTAAAAATGCAAGGTAAAACTCTAATGTATATTTTTAATAGTGAAAACTATATAAAACTAATCTTAGCTAGCCATAAGGGAAGTAAACTTATAACAAATATTTTTCTAAAAAATTGATTTTTTTTAAAAATAAATAACTAAATGAATTTAATAAAAAAATTAGTCAATTTTGTTAGAAAAGTTAGAATTTTCAATAAAAGTCGATACTCCAGAAATAGACAAAATGTGAGAGTAACTTTTTATTTTTCCCTGTATTTTAATATTGTTATAATCTATTTAGTATTTAGTGTATTTTATAATCTAGTTTTATTTTTAACATATAATTGATGATTTTATTTTTTATTCTTATTATATTTCATGTTATCCAATCTTATTAGAATTTATAAAAAATAAATGATTTATATAGATATTTTTAACAATTTCATCTTAGACACAACATGTGATCTTTTAAACATTAAAAAGCAAGCTGTTACATTTAATGAATTACCTAGAACTTATAAAACATATATTCAAGTTTCTACAGCGTTTTTTAACTTTGCAATTATTTTATTTTTTATACTATTTGTTATTAACTTTGTTAGTTTTATTTTTTTTAAAAAAAACTCTTTCCTTACCAAATTATTATACTATATTAATTTTGTTGTATCTATAATAATAGAAATACTAATAATGGTGAAGGTCTATGTTTCTTTTATGATAGAAACTATAGCAAAAGATTTTATTTTACAAGAAAAACTGTGTTTTTACAAGCAAAATAAAGTTATAGTTCAATGAGAATTTTTTGGGGTATTCTCCAGCGCCTTTAGCGATATTATAATACTTTTATCTGTGATTATAGGATTAATATGTTTAGACATTTTAGGTCCTAAAAATTATTTCACAAGTTTAAATAATAACAGTATATTTTATTTGTTTAATATACTAGTTCTTATTATGGTTACTACTAATAATTTACTAGTTATGTTTATATGTTTTGAATTTATATTTTTGCCAACGGTATTTTTTGCGTATAAACTGGGTTATTCTAAAAAAATAGATAAAGCAGCTAAAATATTGTTTATGTGAACACTTTTCGGTTCATTTTTAGTGCTCTGCGGTCTACTATATATTTATTATAACTATAATAGTTTAAACTATTTAATACTGGTTGAAAAAACGTTCTCTTCCAAAGAGAAAAGATTTTTATTTTACATCTTCTTAATAGGATTTTCCATTAAAATACCACTAGCACCACTGCACTATTGACTTTTAAAAGTTCACGTTGAATCTCCAACCGCTTACTCAATATTTTTAAGTGGATTTTTAGTTAAATCCTCCCTGTATTGTTTGTCAATGTTATTACAACAGTTTTATGTCGGCAACGAGTCTATACCTGCCATGGTGTGATTTTTTTATAGCATGTTTGTTTCAACTTTAGGTTTAGGTCGACAAACTGATTTTAAAAAATTAATAGCTTGATGCACAGTTCAAGAAATGAGTTTTATTGTTATGTTTTGAGGTTTAAAGCAAACATATATCGATAAAACCTACCTTATCTTTGTTATTATACACGGCTTGTTATCAACGTATATGTTTTTTTTAGTAGATATAGTTCAGAGAAGATATAAAACTAGAAATATATCGAGCATTACAGGTATTAACTTGATTTCACCTCAATTGACAAAATATATTTGATTTTTATTATTAGTTTTTTCAGGTTTTCCGTTAACGGCTAAATTTATTGTTGAATGAAATTTTTTTTGTCTCCTAATAAACTACGGTTTATTTGTTTATTTAGTCTTTTCTTTTGCCATTAATGTATTAGGCATTATATTATTTTCAAAAGTCCTGCTCACTATTATGTACGGTGTACCTAAGGATGTAGTAGAACCTATGCAGTTAGATATTCAAAAACGAGAATTAACTTTACTAACAACATTAGGGTATGCAATACTGGCGCTAACCCTTTTAATTTATATAATTTAAATGAATAAAAAAAAAAAATTAATAACTAACAATTTATGATGACTAGACTATTCAATATTAAATTCAACAAAAATTAAATTTAAATACTATTATCACAGCAATTTATTTTATATACAACTTATTAATTATTATTATTTTTTTCTTATTAGTAAAAAAAATCTAAATAATATGTTATTTAGTAACTTAGATGCTACTATCCAAGAAAGGAACTACTATATTTCTGTACAAACATTTTTTTTTGATTTAAAATTTTTTATAGAGATTAAATTTAAAAATTATTTATTTAGTTTGTCTAGTATATATTCGGGCAATACTTGAACTGAAAGAGAACTTAAGGAAAGTAATGAAGTTTTTTTTATAAACTTAGCTGATAATAGAAAACTACTATCAAACTATAATTATAATGATAAAATTGAATATAATCAGTTTAATACGATGGTGGGAGACATAAAAATCTAAAATTCAAAAATATGTTATTTTGATCAAAATTTTTCCTTATCTATATAATGTTGTCCTTATTAATATTTAATTTATTTTTAAATAATATAATATCAACCATTTTTACTTTAGAATTTATTACAATTCTAATTTTTTTTATATTTTTATTTTTATCTTTAACTTTTAATTTAAATTGAATAATTGGTTTTAGCTTTATTATAATTATATTAGGTGGTTTAGAAATTGCTTTGAGTTTTTTGCTATTAAATCTTTAAGTGAAGTTAAAAAACGAATTAAACAAAAATTACTACTTAATAGTAAACATTCATAAAGAAATAAAAAAATTCATAAATAATAAAAACAGATTTGCAATAAAATATTTTTCGGTATATTTACATAAAAAATTAACCTATTATTTAGTAGGTTTAAAAACAAAATTTTTTAATTTTAGTAATGGTCAAATACTAGGAAAAAAATCTAATAAAATTAAATTTTTTAAAAAATCAAAAAAAAGCTATCCGTATGTAATAAATAAATTAAACAGAAAATTTTACAAAAAGTTTAAATCGATTAATATCTTTTATTGTAAAAATTTTAACTTAAGAAACTATAATTGACTTAAAAAATTTTTTAATTTAATAAAGCCTAAAATTAAATATTTAGTTTGCACAGGAAGCTGAAATTATATAAATTTAAAAAAAAAAAGAATAAAGAGAAAAATTTATCGTAATTTAATAAAGAATTCTAAATTAGTATAAATTGTTACTCCCCTATAACTTCTACATGCATCTGATCGAAATTAGTTTGGTAAAATATTTAAATATTTTTAACCTATCACTTATAAAGTTAAATAGTATAAAGTATAATTATTTTTTAATTTTAATAGTTATAACTCTCAGTTTAACCGTATTAAAGCCCACGTTCACTCTAATTAATATTTATTTTATATTTTTTTTAAAAAAATTTAATTATTTTTTTATAAAAAAATTTTCCTTTGGATTCTTTAAAATACATCCTATAATATTTTACGGAGTCTTAATCTACTATGTGGTGTTAAATGTTAAAAATTTTATTTTTATTAAGTTTAATAACGTAAATTTAAGCATTCTTTTAATAATTTCATTCTGTTTAGGTGGTTATTGAAACACATTTCATTTAAGAAGTGGTAGATTTTGATCTAAAGACTCCATAGAAATTTTGTTATTAATGTTAATTTGAATTAATTTAAAAAAAATTCATAAATATATAAATATAACAAAGTTTTTGTATTTTAATTTTTTTTGATTTTTAATGTTACTTATTGGAATAAGATTTAATATTATATATACAAAACATAATTTTTTTAATTTTACTAAAAAAAAATTAAAAATATTAAATTATTTAAGTAATATAATAATTTTTGCGTATACTATAACTATTAAAGAATCTTATAAAAATAAAATAGTTTATAAACATAAATATATGACAATGGCATTATATGGGTATACTTGTGCGATTATATTGTTTAATTTAATATATAATAAATACGTTCACTATTGTAATAAACTTATTCTATATTTAGTATTAATTAATCTGTTTAACTTATTAAATTGAAATTATATAAAAAGTTTAATCTTACATAAAAGTATGTTTTTACTTTTTTTCTTATTTGTTTTAATCACTACAAAATTTATTTATTTAGTTAAGTTTAATGTAGTGGCAAAAACACCTATGTTTAGTTTAAATTTAAATAATAATATTTGAAATAAAATTTATAAATATAAAAACATTATAAACGTAAAAAAATATTATATTTTTAAAAAAAATATTAATATATGATACAAAGGTAATAAATTTACAATTAACTAAAAAAGTTTTAACCGAGGTTTTTTTACAAAAACAACAACCAAGGTAAATTTGTAAAAAATGAATTTAAATTTTTTAATAAAAAAAAATCATATTTTTAAGAGAAGAAAGGTTTATGCTTATAAAAAAGAAATAAATCAACTAAAAAGGAGTGGAGTATATATAGAGAGACAGATGAGATTTGAACTTATAAATTTAAAAATTTTTAAAAAAATATTAAGAAAAAAATACTACAAAAAAAATTTAACGTTTAAATTAGCGCGGTTTTGGTTAATGATAAAACCAAATTTTTTGCTCTCTATAAAATCTAAAAATGCTAGAATGGGGTCGGGAGTTGGTAATTATGTTAGAGTAGCTTCTTTTATAAAAGCAGATACGGTATTGATTCTTTTGCACCACTACTCCCATAATATAATAAAAAAACTTTTAAAATATATAAAAAAAAAAATGAATATTAATTTATATTTTCAGCATTATAAAGTTAGTAAAATTTGTATAAAATTAATAAGGTAGGACTATTAAAAGAAATTTTCATCAGGGGAACATTTTTAAGTCGAAAATTTTTAAAAAAAAATAAAAAAAATACCTTAGTATACTTAAGATCACCTAAACACTTTAATATTGGTAAGTTTAAAATATACTCACATAAAACAAACTTTGTCAAGTCTACTTTATTAAATGTTAAGATACCTATAATAATTCTCAAAAAATACCCATTATATTTTTTTCAAATATTAGGTAAATTAGAAAAATTAAATTTTTTAAAAAGAATTAACTCGTTAAAGGTTGTTGTAGAAAGTACTGTAAAGTGAAAATAAACATAAAGTGATAGGTTCTATTGTTCTTTATACCATACTAAATGCTTGTATTTTTTCTTTAATTTTTTGAATTCTAACCTTTTCACTGAAATATTTTTATAGCAATAAAAATTTTGAATATAAACTAAATTTTTATGAGTGCGGTTTTAAATCTCTTACAAATATTAAAATTCAATATAATATTAATTTTGTCTTAATTATATTATTTCTGATTATATACGATGGAGAATTTTTATTTCTTATCCCTTTTGCGTTAAACGTATCTATTGCAAGCTTTGCTTCTTTATTTTTAATATTTTTTTTTATTTTTTTTTTGACCGTAACTATACTATATGACTTAATATATAATTCTCTAGAATGACAAGTTAAAATAAGATGATTATTTAGAAATATAAATATTAATCCGATAAACTTATTAAAAAAACAATTAATTTCTATAAATTACTCTAATAATTTAATTTTAAAAAAAAAACATATAATGTATAACATAATTAAAAAAATAAAAAATAAATAAAGTGATAAATCAAAATTTTACGTTTTGAAGTATAATGTTTTTTATAACCTACATATATATAGAAATTTTTTTAAATATCATATTTGTAGCAATTTTTAAAAATACAAAAAATTATTTTATAAATTATACAAAAAAAGATATTAAACAAATAAATGAGAAAAAAATTTTTTCCGTCTACTACTATTTTATAATTTTATATATTTTATCTTTGAAAGTGGTTTTTTTTAATAATTATATTTATTCAGTAATAGTTTTTTATGCTGTTATTGCAAAATTTATAAATAAAAATGTAGACCACAATTTGGATTTTTTAATGTTTAACATATTAATACTCCTATTAGCTTTTAACTATATAGAGAATATTTTAATATTTTTTTTATTTATTGAGATGTATTCTATTATATTTTATTTTTTTTTTATATCCGCAGATCAAACTTCAATGACAAACGCTTTACAACATAAAAATATGTTATTACTATATTTACTAAATAATTTCTTCTCAACCGTTACCTTTTTGTTAGGCATTTATTATATGATCGTTTACTACGGAACATTGAGTTTCAGTGAGCTGGGTTATTTACCAAAAATCCCACATTGAGAGATATATTTCTTAATAATAAGTTTTATTATAAAGTTATCATTACCTGGATTTCATTTTTTAAAAATTGAAATATATAAGTATCTTCCGTTTAATATAGTAATAGTATATTCTGTAGTAACTTTATTCTTAAACTTTGTATTTATTAGTTTTTTTTTTAACCAAAGTATTATATACATAAACATTGTAGAATTTAGACTTTTTAATTTATTAATAATAATGGGTTTATTAATTTTTATACAAAAATTAAAATTAAATAATTTTCACGAATTTTTGGCTTACAGTGGATTCTCCACTACTATACTTGTTACTATAAATTACATTATATAATAAAAGATAAGAACATTATGTATAAACCTAACAAATCAGTTTTCATTACAAAACATTGAACTTTTACGAAAAAAATTTTCATTAAAAATTTGCTATAAAAAAAAATATAATTTTTTGAATTTAAAGCACACCCCGTCTGTTGCGCTATCAAATAGGCTAATGAAACGCGGAAATTTTTTAAAATCACATAAATTATTAAAATACTTTTACTATGTTTATTTACTAAGATTAAAAAAAAAAACTATAGATATGAAAAATAGTTTTTTATATTTACATAAAACTTATTTATCTTTTCGAGATTTTGACAGAGTTTTGTTTTGAAAATTTAATTCTCTAAATTGTATGTTTAAAAATAATATAAAATATTTTAGAAAAAAAAAAAAATGATTAAGTAGTTTAAAATTTGTTATAAAAGGTAAAAGAATTTTAACAGCTATTAATTTTTTAAAATGTTTAATTTTATTAAACTGTAAAAGACGTGAAAAAAAATTACAATATAAGTTGTTTAACCCTTTGTATGAGTATTTATTAGAACCTAGAAATAATGGTCCCCTTAAAGTAAAGTATAGAATCTATAAATTAAAATTATCACAAATGCGTACTTAATTTAATAGTATATACTTTGTTAGCAATTACCGCATCAAAATTCATCGCATTAGGATTCATATCAATCACTTTAGCTGGTGCAGCAATTGGAACTGGAGTTTTGTTTGCAGGTTATAATATAGGTGCAGCTAGAAATCCTGAAGAATCTGAAAACTTATTCAACACTTCTTTAATGGCATTTGCATTAATAGAAACTTTTGTTTTTTTAGCAATTTTAATTGGAGCTGTAATCTATTTTATATAAAAAAAATAATTGTTTATAAAAAGCATAATATTAGTTATAATAGCCATATTAATAAGAGGTACACTGCCTCGATACAGAATAGATCAGTTAATTTTATTAAACTGAAAACTTGCTGTTTTTCTAAACATTTTTTTCTTTTTACAAATAATAATATTAAATTTAATTTTTTAATAAAAGCTAGTGTAGCTCAGTGGCAGAGCGTCAGACTGAAAATCTGAAGGTCAGAAGTTCGATTCTCCTTACTGGCAATTGATACAAAACCTAAACTCTTATATAATTTTATTTTTTGATAAATATACATTAAACTTAAATACATATTACAACATAAATTTAAAGAAAAAAAACTCTAATTACTTATTTTTTATGTTTTATTATAATAGAACTAATAACAGAACAAAAGTATTAAAGGAGCTATACACATTTTATAATTTAAAATATTTAGAAAATATTTATAATGTAAAATTAAAAGAAAAAAATGTAAACGCAATAAAAGTGTTACCTGCTGACTTAACAAAATCAATGTTGTTTAAAACAAGAAAAAAAAACTTTAAAAACTTTAAAATAAAATATTTTAATGAAGTTATTTTCCTTTTTTTGGTAAATATTTATTTAAAAAATGCTAAAAATATTTGTAAATTTATAAAAAAAAAACTTGAAAATGTACATTTTAAACAGCATAGACAATATTTTTTATTTTTTTTTAAGATTATAAATCAGTATATTAAAGTGAACTTTAAAATTTTAAAAATAAACGGTTTATTGATGAAATTTAAAGGTAAACTTGCGAGAGGAGGTAATGCTAGAACAAAAACTATGTTTTTTCGTGTCGGAAAGACATCAATGGGAGATAAAAGTTTGGCATTAAATACAAATAAATGATCCGTTTGAACTAAAACTGGAAGTTTTAACTGTACTTTTCAAATTTTTTATAAATAAAAATAAGTGGCTACATTAAATCAAAAAAGCAAAATTGTTTTTCACAGACCCAGAAGAAATAAAAAACCAAAATTAAACGGAAGTCCTCAACGACGTGGGGTTGTGTTAAGACTTAGAATATGTACACCAAGAAAACCTAATTCAGCAAGAAGACCGGCTGTTAAATTAAGATTATCTAGCAAAAAAAAAGCTTTAGCTCACATCCCAGGCAGTGGTCATAACTTGAGAAAATTTTCTAAAGTTTTAGTAAATGGTAATGCTGCAAGAGATTTACCTGTCGTCAATTATACTTGTATTAGAGGTAAATTTGATTTTGCCCCTTTAAAAGGGGTTAGAAAAAGAAGGTCTATATATGGACTAAAAAAAGACCCCTCATTAAGAACACATGTTAGACGAAAATTTAGAAACTTAAAATAACTGAAATTAATAAATTTACTAAAATTAAAGATTATAACATTAGTAAATTGAGCAAGACATGGTTCATTTTATCCATTAACTTTTGGGTTAGCATGTTGTGCTGTAGAGATGATGCACGCTACGGTAAGCAGATATGATTATGATAGATTTGGTATTATTTTTCGAGCAAGTCCTAGACAAGCGGATTTAATGATTATAGCTGGTACTCTTACTTTAAAAATGGCTCCGGCATTAAAAAAAATATATGAACAAATGAGTTTACCCAAATGATCTATTTCTATGGGTAGTTGTGCAAACAATGGAGGCTACTATCACTTTGCCTCATCAGTAGTTAAAGGGTGTAATAAAATTATCCCTGTAGATTTGTATATACCGGGTTGTCCTCCAACTGCTGAATCTTTATTTTTTGGAACTTTAAAGTTACAACAAATTATTTTAAAAAGTGTAATTGAATAAACAGTATATAAAAGAAAAATATTATGCTTTAGATAGTGAAGCTACCTGAAATAAATGAAAATATAATATAAATAAAAAATTAAAAAAATTTAAAAAAAGTAAAAAAAAACGTTTTTTTATCAGATATAAATACCCGCATAGAAAATCTATTGCTCACTACAAATCATATGTTACTTTAAAACGTTATTTATTGAAGCACAGATTATGATACACAGCGAAGAGGGGTTGTTTAAGGTTTTTTGATTTTGAAAAAAATCAACCGATTGTTGAAGTTGAGCAATCTAAAGAATTTAAAAGCATTTTCCTAGATGATAATGAACGTAATAAGTTTTTTTAAAAAAAAAATACCATCTTTTAGACATAAAAAGCAATTACAAATATTTGATAATTCTCCAAATTTTTTTAAAACTAAAACTAAAACTAAAACTCTTATAAAAAGACAAAAATATTTTTATAAAAATAAACAGATATGTTTTAATAAATCTTCTATCCATTTTAATAGTATTATTACTCAAAAATATATATATCAGTTTAAACCTTATAAAAAATACATATGCTGTCAAACAATAGATAATTTTAAAGTATATATACCTGGAATTGAGTATTTAGTGGTTGGTAAGATTTTATACAACTTAAAATGACATAAAGAAAAGAATGTTAAATTTTTCTATAAAGGGGTGGTTTGTTTATTAAAAAATGTACCTGTGTTAAGTATTTTTTCTAACGTTAATAATCTATTAAATAGTAAAGTAACTTACTCTAAAGCTGGGGGAACTTTTTGCAGTTTAAAACTAAATAAGAAAACAAAAAGCAAATTAATTTCCGTAACCTTACCCTCAAAAGAAAATGTATTGTTATCAAAAATAACCAAAGTTTATTTTGGGAAAAATACTAATTTTAAAATACAAAAATTAGTTGAAGGTAAATGGGGATTTAGTTTTTACGTTAAGAAGAAAATAAACGTACGCGGTGTTGCTATGAATCCGGTAGATCACCCAAATGGTGGTAGAACCAAGTCTGTGCAACCGGAAAAAAGCCCGTGAAATTGAATAGCAAAGCATAAAAAATAAAGTGGCAAAATCAGCTTGAAAATTCTTAAAAACTGATCAAAAACAATTGTATATGCACAATTATGAATATAAACTTTTAATTAAAAATCAAGGTTATCAAAAATACGGTTTTGTTAAAAATAGTTTTATAATAAATAACATTAATTATGGTTTTAAATATGTATCCCATATAGGTAATGAATATTTACACAAAAAATTTTATAAGTATTGTATAGGACTAAAAATGAGAGAATTTTTAAAATTTAAAAAACCTTTTTACTTTAGATCTAAAAAGAAAAAATAAGTGTTAAAAAAAATAAACAGAACATGAAGTATGTATAATACTTTAAAAGAACTAGATTATCAATTTCTGCAATTACCTTGAAAAGACATAATACTATACAACCATTTACTCTTAGATATGATGTATTACATAAAAATTTGAAGAATAGTTAAGGGTTACTCATCAAATGGACAAAGAAGTCATAGTAATAATAAAGGTAATAAAAAAAATAAAAGCATTTTAAATTTTAGAGTACAACAGTTTTACAGGTTATTTGGTAAAAAAAGAAGAGATATATTCCCCAATCTTATAATAGCTGAGTATACTAATAGACTCTGATTTATTATGTGGAGAAGGGGGTGAATACAGGGTAAAATTTTCGTGTTAAAGCTTGCTTTAAAAAACAAATTTATAGTTAAATTTGACCCCAACTTACTAGCTAAGAATGTGGTCACAGGTTTGCAAACTGTGAGGAAAAAAAAAAAACATAATGTTGCAAAAAAAAAAGAAATAATGGTAGCAACTATAGGGATACCGGTATTGTTCTCCATGTATATATATGGTTTATGAAATTACAGAGAAATTTATTATAAATTAACAATAACTGATGATAGTAGAAAAAAAATGGCTAAAAAAAATAAAAAAAAAAAAAATAAAAAAAAAAAATAAATGACTTTAAAAAAAATAAAAAAAAAAAATAAATCATTAAAATTAATCCCTTATCTAGCAAAAGTTAAAAAAAAAAAAAAACTTTTAAAAAAGTATATCAATGAATTTAAAGTTTTGGTTTCAAATTTAGCATCAAATGAATCGTGATTTGTTTGAAACTTCATTACCGGTAAAAACAATAATTTTTTTCTTTACAACTATCAAATAGAGTATATAGATATATTAGAGTTGTTAAATACTAATAGTATTTATTCAAAATTTACTTGTAATACAAGAAAATTTATTTTTATAGAAAATTGAAATTTATATAAAAAAAAAAATAAAACAAATTTTAATTTTAAAAAACTTTACTATCAGTATCGATATTATATAGAGTATAAAAAAAAAATTTTTTAATATATGATTAAACTAAATAAGTTAAATGTTTGAAAGTGTCAAGTATTTAATAAGATTACAAATACTATAAATTTAAAAAAAAAATTTAAAAAAAAAATAATATTTTTAAAAGAATATAAACGCCTAAAAAAAAGTCTTTTATTTAAAATTATAAAAAACGTTTCCTCTTCCGCGTTATTTAAAAAAAATTTAAATAAAATTTTTTCTCGCTACATACGTGTGCAGATAAATAAATATAAAAATGCTAAAAATTTTAAACATTATTTGAAAAAATATAAATACAAGTCAAAGTTACACAAAAAATATTTAAAACTTTATAGTAAAATTAATAATAGTTTAAAATTTAAAAACTTAAAAATTAAAAAAATAAACTATTATGGAAACTTAATAAGATGTTACTTGGACTGATTTACGTATTTAAATATTATAGACAAAAATTGAAAATTAATCAACGATTTAAATTATCAAGATCAATACTGTGAGTTAAGATTTCAGAATAGTAAATTTAAAGTAGAAATTATCAATTTTTTTTTTAAAAAAAAAATTGATAACTTACAGGAGTTTAAAAAGATTACAAAAAAAATTTTATTTAAAATAAAAAATCAAATAAAACGAAAAATATTAAAAATTGTGTATAATAGTGAACATAAAAAAAATATTTATAAATATATAGTTTGGAATAACTTTATTTTTTATAAAGCATCTACTGTTTGTTTTGAAATAAAAAAAAAAACAATAGCAAACAAAAAAATGTTACTAGGGGTACAGGGGCCGAAATTACAAAAACAATTAACTTATTTTAAAAACGTTAATGTAAAATCCTTGGTGTACTATAAAAATAAACAAAAATTTTGAAAAACTATTATTTATTATGATAAAGATTTAGAAAAATATAAACATTTTAAATACTGTACAATGGCAAGTTGATTTAAATTAAACATAAATAAGAAAAAATTTATTATGCGTAAAAGTAAAGCTAAGGTCTGGTTAAGTTTTAAATTAATTAGGGTATTTGTTAAAACAAGTAATTGTTTAGTGAATAGATTACAATTATTTTTAGCCAAACAACAGCTAGAATTTTTTAAGTTATCTGAAAAACATATAAATCTCCAAAATAAATATTTTAATTCAATAACAAAAAAAAGTAATTTAATTCGTAAAGCAATTTCAGGTATTGCACAAAAAAAAACAAGACACAATTTTAGAAGTATACGTATTAAAAATATTCGTTACACTAATAAAACTTTCTGACAATATTCTAAATTAATTTTTTTAAAAAAAAAAAAAACACTTAAATTTATTAATTTTAATAAAACTATGAACGTTGTTGATTTTTGTGTAGGAAAAAATATAATATTTAATAATATTTATATTAACAAACACACTGTAAGTCATTATTTTGTTAAATTTTTTACCTATTATAAGGTGATAAAAAAACAACGAACAAAACTTCTAGTAAGTGGAGAAAACTTAAAAAAGGAAAAAAAAAAATCTCAAAATATTTTAAAAAAATCAAGTAATGGAAAAGTTTTTTTATTTAATAGTTGAAGAGGTTTGCTAGTTACGTGAAAAGAGGCGAGAAACATTCATTGAAAACAGTACGGTAAGGGAACATTAAAAAAGAATCGATATAGAAATTTTTTACCTCAATTTTTAAACGATAAAAAAGTTAAATTTAAAAAAATTATAAATTTTTTTCTTTTTAAATTTAATTTCTCTAAAATCTTTTGAGAAACTTTTGAAACAGTTTATATGTATTTTTTCGAAAAAAAGTTAAAAATAAAACAAATATTTCAATTACCAATAAATTTATTATTTTGAATTTTTATAAATAACACAAAAAAAATAACAAATAAAATAGGTATAAAAATAAAATTTTGATTATACAAAAAAATAAATATTAAAAAAAATTTTTGAATGCAAATGAAAAAAAAAACACCAAAATTTTTTTCTAAACAAAAACTGAGTATTAAAAATATTAAAAACATAATACAGTATGACTTTATAACAAATTATTTTTTTATAGTAAAAAAAATAACAAGTTTTTTCGGGTTAGACACGTTTATTTTTAAAAATAAATTGCTAAAAATGCATAATTTTAGATATAAAGCGTAAATTGGTTAAAAATGAATTTTAGTTTTTTTTTTAATTGAAGTTCTTTAAAAAATAAAAGTAAAAATAAAAAAATAATTATTAACTTTGGACCACAACATCCAGCAGCGCATGGTGTTTTAAGATTAATTCTTCAGTTATCAAACGAAATTATAGAGAAAACTGATATACACATAGGTTTGTTACACAGAAACACGGAAAAACTTATCGAGACTAAACATTATGAAAAATCTATACCTTATTTTGATAGATTAGACTACGTTTCTATGATGTCCCAAGAACATGCTTTTTGTTTAACAATAGAAAAATTACTAAAAAAACAAAATATTTCAAAGCAAACAAGTTATATAAGAATTCTGTTTGATGAACTTACGCGAATATTAAATCATATGTTAGCTATAGCTTGTCACGCTTTAGATATAGGGAGTATGTCTAGTATATTTTGATCTTTTGAAGAAAGAGAAAACATTATGGAATTTTATGAAAGAGTTAGTGGTGCTAGAATGCACGCCGCTTTTCACAGACCAGCAATTCACTTTAATTACACAGTAGACAACTTATTGTTGCAAGATATTTTAAAATTTGTTAAAAACTGTTATAAAACGCTCAATGAAATGCATAATGTTTTAACCTTTAATAAGGTGTGAAAACAGAGACTAACTAATATAGGTACAATAAGTACAAAAAATGTAATAAATTGAAACTTAACTGGTGTTATGGCTAGAAGTGTTGGTTACAAAAAAGATTTACGTTTATCAAAAAAACATAATTACTCTCGTTATAATCATTTTGATTTAAAAAGTTTTTTAGGAGTAAATGGTGATTGTTATGATAGGTATTTAATAAGAATGTTAGAGATGGGTGAAAGTTTAAATATCATTAATCTCGTTTCAAATAGTTTATTAAACACAAAACTAAATAAAGATCGTATATATCAGCAATTATTTAATAAAAATTTTAATAAAAAAACAAATAATTACACCTATATGGAGGATTTAATAGAGCATTTTCTTCAATGACATACTGGAATTACAATTTCTAAGAATAAAATATTTAATTATATAGAATCACCTAAGGGAGAGTTTGGAACTATAATTATTAGTAACAATACTAATAAACCTCAAAAGTGTAAAATAAGATCACCAAGTTATTTTAACCTGCAATTCTTACCTCAACTAACTAAAGGTCATTATTTAGCTGATTTAGCTGCATTAATAGGTACCATAGATATTGTATTTGGTGAAATAGACAGATAAGTAATTTTTTAAATGAAGTTAACAAATTCTTTCTATAAAATATTAAAAAATGGGTTATATCTCGATTATTTATTTAAAAATTTAATTTTTTTTTTTTACAAAAAAATTGTAGGAAAAAATTCATTATTTGTTTTCGATAAATATTTTACCGAGTATTTATTTTTTTTAGTTTCCTCATTTTTTAACAACTTATCCTTTGTAATCGGTGTGTTAAAAAACTTAAATTTTAATCAAATAACTAAGTTAATCTTAATCATAGCAATTCAAATAATAATAATAATAATTTTATAAATAAATGAAATCAACAAATAATCAAAAAAATAATTTTAAAAGTTTGACAAAAAAAATCGTTTTTAATGACGGGAGAGAAAGGATGGCTTCTCAAAAAAAAAATTGATTAAAAAAGTTAATCAATAAATATAAAGAATTCAAAAAAAATGATACAAAATTTTTAAAATTTAAAAAATATGTAACCGGTTTAAGACTATCAATCATATCAGTTATTGAACGAATTTCAAGCTCAGACGCAGAAAAATTAGAAAAAAAATATCAAAAAAATTCAGAAAGAATTAGTTTTTATTTCGACATTATAGAAGACTTATGTCATTTTGGATACTTTTTCTTAATATTACTAAAGTTTCTCATAATATTGGTATTTATATCAATAACACTGGGATGTTTTTGCTCACTTGCAATGTCAGCGATAATGTATTACTTTTATATAATAACAACATATGTTTTTTTCCTTTACTGAGCCCAGTTTTATTACTACAGAAAATGACACGTTGCGTGATGGCTAGCACAAGTTTTTATATACTATTTAGGTTATTTAGCAATATTTTGACAAACTTTTGACTTTCACATTATACTTTATGAGGGTTTTAAGTTCATTTATTTATTTATGGATCCAACTCTAGCTGAAATTTAAATGAGTAAAAAAATTTTATTTAAAATTAAAACATACTTACTAAACTTTAGATATATAAATCTAGCTATTCAAGAAAAAACTGTAAAATTCCACATTTATAGTCATATTATTTTTTATCTTTTTTTTTAAATTCAATTAATATTTATTATCATACACACTTTAGCGTTAGTTTATTGAAATTTTGTTTTTATCGTGTATCTTCATTTAATTGTTATAGGTTTAATTTTGATATTAAACACAAAAAAATATTATAATGCGTGACTTTATTTATTAATTATAATGTTATTTTGGGGATATACAACATAAACTCCGGTTAGGACTTAAGGTGAGTAGTGGTCTAATTCGGGGTTCATAGCCCATGATATTGAGAGGTTCGATTCCTCTCCTTGCCAGGGCATAGTGACTAGTCATTGACTAGTCACTATGCCCTGGCAAGGAGAGGAATCGAACCT
>Ga0316217_10000931_pt1 | contig 39682 bp, 28 predicted proteins | sample 1anoAmetaG_FD_203633 | JGI IMG/M metagenome (GOLD analysis project Ga0316217, IMG submission 203633) | Freshwater microbial communities from Trout Bog Lake, Wisconsin, USA - 1anoA | ecosystem: Environmental > Aquatic > Freshwater > Lake > Hypolimnion/Profundal zone | place: USA: Wisconsin...
GATTCCTAGCTATGGTGGTGATCTGCCCCTGGGTATTGGCGGTCACAACATCGGCTGAGAGTTCGGCATGGCCATCGGCAAAACCCAAAGTACACTTGCCGCCATGCCGGTAGGCATTGGTGCCATAAGTGTTAACCTGCAAGGCTCCGTTGACATCATAGGGAAGCCCATTAATTTCGCGCGTGATCGTTCCCCATGAACATGAGCCATAGGTATAGCCCGCGGTGGCCGCATCGCTCAACATCACCAGTTTCGATGGTGAGCGAATCTGGCTGAGGCGCGTCGGCCCCAATTTGTCGGGCCATAATTGGCAATTCCACATAAAATTGATGCCGATGCCGGTGTCCACACCGTAGCTGCCGCTCACGAGATTGGCGGTCAACAAAACCGGGCAATAGATCGCCGTATTGGTAGCCGGGCCATAAGGCCACTGCCCCAGGAGATTCGTCATATTGGAAAGACTCATGTAGTGGCCCACCAGGGGCGCGTCGATCCAACTGACCCAAACGGGGTTGCTGGCGGTGCCGGTCATCGTCGTGTTGCCCCAGGCAACCGTGGGGTAATAAGCCTGGTTTGGATCGGGGGGTAAGGTATCGCCATAATCCGCGGCGTACTGCATGATCGCCATGACGATCTGCCGATGATTGGACAAGCATTGCACGCTCACCGCCTGCACCCGCGCCTTGTTCAGCGCCGGTAACAGCATCGCCACCAGCACCGAAATGATACCGATCACCACTAGGAGTTCCACGAGGGTAAAGGCGTTGCGTTTTTTCATACGGCCACGGCTCAAGCCGCTACTGATCCAGCCGCCACTTGGGGGAGGGGTACTTGGTGTTCAGATTCACCACGCTCCAAGTACCGCCGCCGATACTGACGGCGTGTGGCAGCGGAAACTGATTGTTATTGGGATTGGTGGAGGAACAGGGCAGGGTTTCGGCATGACCATCATAGAAGGCGACATTACAGGCGCTGCGCCCGCTATGCCGCGCCGTCGCGTAATACCCGTTGCCGTTCCAGATATCGGCATAGCCAAAGCCATCGGACGTGCCGTCGAAAATGAAAACCACGTCCGAAGCCTTATGAATGCGGCTAATCTGCGGCACGCTGTAATCGAGTGTGCCATCCGTGCGTGTGGCGGGAATCCCATGCGTGGGCCATTGCTCGACATCCGCCCCATAACTACTGGAGCTAATCGCATTGAGACCATAGTATTCCGCCACATAAGTGTTGCTGCGCGGGGGATAGCTGGGCAGTTCATAATACCACATATGTGGTTCATCGCCGAGGCTATCGGCGAAAGAAGCAGGATTGGGGCCGCCGGGTGGCGAAAAGTCGTAAGCAGGCGTATCGCACTCCGGGCAGCGCAGCACGGGTACATTAACTGCTTTCCACCAAGGCCCCTGCGAAGTGTTCCAGGCCCCATTGCTGCCAGCACCGAAAAATCCGCCGAACAACAGGATCGCGCCCCAACTGTTGGTCATAATGGTGCTGGTTTGGCTGGCGGGCGGCGGCTCGTAGGGATAGCCCGCCGGGACCACACAGCCATTGTTGGTCGCGGCGTAATTCAACATGGCCGTGGCCAGTTGCCGTTGATTGGAAAGGCAGGAGGCCGTGACCGCCGCATCGCGGGCTTTTTTCAGCGTCGGCAGCAACATCGCCACCAGCACCGCGATAATACCGATCACCACCAGCAGTTCGACCAAGGTAAATGCTTTGCTTTTGCTCCGGCTCACCGCAGGCAGTTCGACCAGAGTGAAAGCGGTAGGCTTTTTCCGCGGTGGTCGGACGGGGTTGATTTGCTGCCGCATCATGTTCCTCGGATCAAGATTCAATTCCAAACCAGCAACGCACCGACTTGGACTGCGCCAACTTCAAAGTATACCACAACCAATCTGGACATTTGCGTAAATACTTTAGAGTTTTGCGACACGGGCGGCTTAACGCCTCTACGTACCACCCATGGCGCCAACGGCAAGCAGCCGCCACACCCGCGATTGATTGCGTATCACCAGCACGATCGGCGGCATGGCAATGGACAACACCGATAATCGAGTGTTAAAACTTCGCCATGGGCGAAACCATTGACGAAAACCGCGATGCCCCCGATCATGCCAAACCCGTCGCTCGTTCGGTCGTGGAAATTACCTGGAAGGCACGGCGATGAATTCGATATCTGCACTCTTTTCCCGGGCCAGCCGAGGGTTGGCGGTGGTGGCGCTGCTGGCGCTGGCCGGGCCGGGCGTGGGGTGGGGCGCGACTTACGTGGTGGACGGTGGGAACGCGCAAGCCAGCGATGATGGTCCGGGCAATCAGGCCAACCCATTCCGCACCATCGGCCGGGCCACCGGCAAATTACAGCCGGGGGATACGGTGTGGATCAAGGCCGGAGCCTACCGGGAGACGGTGCGTCTGGAGGCCAACGGCACGGCCGAGCAGCCCATCACCCTTGCCGCCGCCCCCGGCGACGAGGGCAAAGCGGTCATCACCGGCAGCGATCTGGTGACCGATTGGCAGCGGCCTACCGAGGCGATGTGGACCACCCCTTGGCACCATACCCTGGACAGCCATTATCCCGCCGACTGGATTACCACCTTCGCCATGGCCGATTACGGCCCTTATGCCAAGCGCTGCGAGATGGTTTTTGTGGACGGCCAGCCGTTGCAACAGGTGCTGGCCACAGGCTTGCTGCGGCAAGGAACGTTCGTGGTGGACGAACCGCGGCATCTGCTGCGGATGGCCCCGGCGCCCGGCCAGGAGGTCAAGCAAGTGGAAGTGGCGGTTCGCCAGGAGGGGCTGAAGATCCACGGCCGGTTCCTGCACGTCCGCGGGCTGAGCGTGATTCACGTGGCCAACACCTACGAGGCGGCGGCCATGGATGTGGCCGGGGATGACAATGTGGTGGAAAACTGCCGGATCGAGTGGAACAACCTGGACGGCCTGCGCCTGGGCGGCCATCGCCTGCGGGCCACCGGTAACGTCGCCAGCCACAATGGCGACTGCGGCATTCATGCCTCCATTGACGATTCACGCCTGGAAAACAACACCACCAGCGACAACTCCTGGCGCATGGGCCCCGGCTGGCACGAAGGGGGCATCAAGGTTGTCGGCATCCAGCCGGCCAACAATGTCATTGTCGGCCATGTGGCCAAAAACAACCGCGGCGCGGGCATCTGGTTCGACTCGTGCGGCCCCAACAACCGCGTGGAACGTTGCTGGCTGGAAGGCAACCTGATTGCCGGCCTGGAGTTCGAGGCCTGTCTGGGCGGTAACCAGGTGGCCGTCAACAACGTCATCTGCAAGACCCGCCCCATCGCCGATGCCATGCATCCCAAAGGCGACGGCGCGGGCATCCTGATTTACGAGAGCGGCGGGGTCAAAATCCAGAACAACACCATCGTCGGCAATGCCCGCAGCGGCATCGCCCTGGTCGGCGGGCAACGCGAAAACGGCGCTTACTGCGCCAACCTGGAGATTTACAACAACATCATCGCCGACAATGGGACGGCCGGGTTGACCTACTGGTTCTGGGGCAAAGCGACCAAGCCGGAAACCCTGGCCAGCCATCGCAGCGATTACAACCTGTGGTATCAACCGCAGGGCAAGCTAGCGATTTTGCTCACCAGCCAGCCGGCCGATTTGCCGCAGTTGCAGACCGCGACCGGCCAGGAGGCCCACTCGCTGTCCGGCGAGCCGAAATTCACCGCCGCCGACAAAGGCGACTATCGCCTGCTCCCGGACAGCCCGGCGATCGCCCGCGGCCTGCGCATCGAAGATGTGTCCGACGACTATACCGGCCAGGCGCGATCCGCGCAGGGCGGCCCGGACTTGGGCGCCTATGAGCATCGGTGAGGTAAGTCGGCGGTCCGCACTAGCAGCGCGGCATACTCGTGCTGGATATGGCCGGCATGGGGCAATTTGCCCCAGCACCCCGCACCGTCGTCATCGCCGTCCAATCGCTTTGGGCAGAACCAGCGGGCCAAGTCGATCACCGCTGCACCTCCCGGCTGGCCGGTGCGGTGGGAAATACCGATGCGTCAGGACGGTCCGCGGCCTATAATGAATCCGTAGCGGAACTTAAATCAGTTCCGAAGATCGGATGACTAGGTAAATGGCAGTTTGGCGCAGCCAGGCGGCCGGTTGACGAGTAAGCCGACGTGATTCAGCACCCTTTGGGTGTGGAGTTGCGTCGGCTTTTTTTGCGCTGGCAGTGATGAAGGACAGCGTTCATGGCCGAGTTAGCAGCAACCCTGTCGCAGTTGGCAACGCGGACGTCCGGCGCTTTCCGGGAACCGCGGACAAGCCATGTCCCACGGGCTGCTCCGGTCGATCGGCAACCGCCGCTGGACGATTTTGTCCGCGTGCTGGGGCATCATGCCGCCGTGCGGCCGGATCATCCGGCGTTCGTTTATTTGCGCGATGGCCAGGCCGCTGACACCGTGCTGACTTACACGCAATTCGACCGCAAAGCGCGGGCCGTGGCGGCGCGTTTGCAGACCATGGGCATGGCCGGCCAGCGCGTGGTGCTGGCTTATCCACCGGGCTTGGATTTCATCACGGGGTTCTTCGGCTGTTTGTACGCCGGTTGCACGGCGGTGCCGACTTATCTGCCACACCGCCGCACGCTCGATCGCTTTGCGGCGATTGTGGCTGATGCTGAGGCTTCTCTGGTTTTGAGTAACGTCGCCACCGTGGCGCAATTCCAGGCCACCAACGGACTGCCAAAAGGGCCAACCGCATCGGCCGCGCCGATCCCGTGGCTGGCCACGGAGGGAATCCCGGATGTAATAGCCGAACAATGGAAGACGCCCACCATCGCGCCCGATACCCTGGCCATGCTCCAATACACCTCCGGATCGACCAGCCAGCCCAAGGGGGTGATGATCAGCCACGCCAATTTGATTCATAACACCCGTGCCATTTTCCAGGCGTTTGGTGTGGACCACGATACCGGTGTCTTCTGGTTGCCCGCCTACCACGATATGGGCCTGGTGGGCTGCGTCCTGGAACCCATTCTCGCCGGCCTTACCAGCGTGCTGATGGCACCAGTGGCATTCCTCCAGCAACCTATCGCCTGGCTGGCGGCGATCAGCAAATACCGGGCAACCATCTCCGGCGGACCTAACTTTGCCTACGATTTGTGTGTACGCAAAATTACCGCCGAACGGCGGGCCACGCTCGATCTTTCCTGCTGGCGGTTGGCATTTATCGGTGCCGAACCAATTCAAGCCGAAACGCTGGAACGCTTTGCCGCGGCGTTCGCGCCGTGCGGCTTTAACGCCGCCGCTTTCTATCCATGCTACGGCCTGGCGGAGGCGACGCTCATGGTCAGCGGCGCGGCACGAGGCCAGGGCGCAATCGTGCGCCCCTTTAGCGATGCGGCCCTGGCGGAAAACCGTGTTGAGCTATTGCCGGACCATGCCGACAAGGCGCGACTATTAGTATCCTGCGGCGTGCCGGTCGGCGATCAGCGCGTGGTGATTGTCGATTCGCAAACGTGTGCCCAAGCCGCTGCCGATCAGGTGGGTGAGCTTTGGGTTGCCGGGGGATCGGTCAGTCAGGGATATTGGCATAAACCCGAGCAGACCTGCCAATCCTTCAATGCTCATCTACGCGACACGGATAACACTCCATTTCTGCGAACCGGAGATTTGGGTTTCACTTGCGATGGCCAACTCTATGTCATCGGCCGCCACGATGATCTGATCATCGTCCGCGGCCTGAACCATCATCCGCAGGACTTGGAGGCCACGGCTCGTAACAGTCATCCGCTGCTGGACACCGGTTTCGCCGCGGCGTTTGCCGTGGACGATCCCACGGGCCAACGCCTGGTTTTGGTGCAGGAGGTCGCGCGTAACGGGCAGACGGATTGGCAGCCGGTGCTGGATGCGGCTCACGCGGCGGTGCTGGATGAGCATGGCCTGGCTCTACATACCATCGTGCTGGTGCGTGCCGGCACGATTCCCAAGACTTCCAGCGGCAAGGTGCAGCGCCGCGTTTGCCGCACGGCGTTCCTGGCCGGTGAACTGAAGCCTTTGGCCGAACACAATAGTATGATCACCAAGACCACTCCTATCGCGCCGCTGGCCGCTCAATCCGCCGTTCTGGCCACCGTTTGCCAGCACGCCATTGCCTTGGGCGGCGCAGATTTGGCCCACGTGACACCGGACACACCGCTGACCGCCCTCGGTTTGGATTCGCTGCGGCGCGTGGAACTTGCCGCCATGTTGGAAAAGACCTTCGCCTGTCGGCTCTCTGATGCAGAGTTTAGCCCGGCGCAAACTCTGGGCGAACTCGCCCACGTGGTGCAAAAGCATTTGGACGATCATCCAAGTGCCAATACGCTGATCAACCACATTCCACCCGCGCACTACGATTTCGCCCAATTCCCCGAGTACGCGGAGTTGAAACGCTATGAACGCATGTTGAAGGCCGTGGCCGGCGATAACCCCTATTTCCGCGTTGACCAGGGCGGAACTTTTGCCGGGGGCATTACGCACATGACCGGGCGCGACCTGGTCAACTTCTGCGTTTACGACTATGTCGGCATGGCGCACGATGCCCAAGTCGCCGCCGCTGCCAAGGCCGCCATCGACCGCTACGGCACCAGCGCCGGCGCCAGCCGGTTGGTTTCCGGTGAGAAACAGGTGCATCGCGATCTGGAGCAAGCCCTGGCTGCGTTTCTGGGCACGCCGGCGGCCATCATCTTTGTCTCCGGCCATGCTACCAACGTCACTACCATCGGCCACCTGTTCGGCCCGGAAGACCTGATCGTTCATGACGTGCTGGCGCATAACTCCATCGTGCAAGGTGCCCAGCTTTCCGGCGCTACCCGCCGTGTCTTTGCACATAATGATTGGCAGGCGATGGACGCGCTGTTAGGTGAAGTCCGCCACCGCTATCGCCGCGTGCTGATCGCCATCGAAGGCGTGTATAGCATGGATGGCGACTATCCCGATCTGCCGCGTTTCATCGAAATCAAGAAAAAGCATAAGGCGATGATGTTGGTCGATGAGGCCCACTCGCTGGGAACCATGGGGCCAACCGGCCGGGGCATCGGCGAACACTGGGGAATCGCCCGGAGCGACGTCGAGTTGTGGATGGGCACACTCTCTAAATCACTAGCCAGTTGCGGCGGGTATATCGCCGGGTCGGCGGAATTGGTCGAGTATCTGGCTTACACGGCGCCGGGATTCGTTTATAGCGTGGGGATGTCCCCGCCCAACGCGGCGGCGGCGCTGGCGGCCTTGACCGTGCTCCAGGCGCAGCCGCAGCGCGTGTCCCGCTTGCGCGCGTTGGCGGCTCTGTTCCTGAACCTCGCGAAAGCACGCGGGCTGAACACCGGCTCGGCGGCCGGTACGCCGGTGATTCCGATCATCCTCGGCAACTCGGTCAAGAGCCTGCGCCTGGCCAAGGCTCTATTCGACCGCGGCATCAACGTGCAGCCGATTCTGCACCCCGCCGTGCCCGAGCATTCCGCCCGCCTGCGCTTCTTTATCACTACTAATCACAGCGAGGCGCAACTCCGCGCCACCGTGAATGCCATCGCCGATGAACTGGCCAAGCTTTAGCAACGAGGAGCCTATGATTACACTCCAAGACAGGCAAGCAACAAGGTGGTATCGGCAGCTCGGCACACGCCTAAAGACGCACTGGCGATTTAAGCTGATGGCCGGCGCGGTGATGCTCATCAGCTACTTCTCCGTCTACTTTCTATTGCTTTACCACCCTGTCTTTCCGGTAACCCAGATGCCCATTACCGCGATGGATCGCTTCGTAACCTTATCGCCCAATACCTTGCTCTTGTATATAACGCTATGGATCTACATTCCGCTAGGCTCCTGGCTCATCAACGATAAACGCGAGCTGATTGCCTATACCAATGCCCTCTGCGGCCTCGGTCTGCTGTGTTTGGCGATGTTCTTTTTCTGGCCGACCTCCGTCCCACGGCCACATATCGACGTGGTGGCCTATCCCGGCTTCCGCATGTTGATCGCGATCGATGAGCCGCGTAACGTCTTCCCCTGCTCCCATGCGGCCTTTACAGTCCTCTCGGCCATTTGTATTGGGCGGCTGCTGCGGCAAATGGGCGACCGCAGCCTGCTTCGCACCCTCAATTGGTGCTGGTGTGTCGCCATTATCTATTCCACGATGGCTACCAAACAGCACCTGGCGGTGGATGTGCTGGCCGGCACCGTGCTGGGCGCCGTGTGGGCCGGACTCTATCTGCAATGCCTGTCCTGGCGTCGTGGTGTCGCCGGTGACGTTCTCATTACCTGTCCTGATTGCGATACACCGGTGGTCCCATGAGCAACTCTGCTGATTACGCCATCGTGGTGGAGACGCTAAGCAAACGCTATGGCGACCTCTTGGCGGTCAATGAGGTTTCGTTCCATGTCAACAAGGGAGAAATGTTCGCCTTCCTCGGTCCCAATGGCGCGGGCAAAACCACCACCGTGGAGATCATCGAAACCCTCCGCACGCCCACGTCGGGGAGAGTGTGCGTTCTCGGCATGGATGTAGCCAAGCATAAACGCGACATCCTTCCGCGTATCGGCGTTCTGCCGCAGGGGTTTAACTCCTTCGACCGCCTTACCGTCAACGAAAGCATCCACTACTACGCACGGCTGTTCGGCAATAAGACCGCCGATGTCGATGGCCTGATGGATCTGGCCGATCTCATGGATAAACGCGACGTGCAGTTCCAAAAGCTCTCCGGTGGTTTGAAACAACGGCTGGGGATCGCCATCGCGCTGGTGAATGATCCCGAAGTGCTCTTTCTCGACGAGCCGACCACCGGGCTTGATCCGCATGCCCGGCGTGCGGTGTGGGATGTCTTGCTGGGCTTGAAGCGCAAAGGCAAGGTTGTGTTCCTCACTACGCACTATATGGAAGAGGCGGAGCTTCTCGCCGACACCGTCGCCATCATTGCCAAAGGCACACTGGTCGCGATGGGTTCACCGGGAGAACTCATCGAGCGTCATGCCGACTACATGTGGCTCCGGCTGAAGTGTGTGGACGCCAACGTCGGGAAAACAATCAAACAAATGGGCTTCGCTCCCGTTCTGGATAGCCATAACAACCTCAAAGTCCAGGTGAAACACACCGATGACGTGCAGAAGATACTTAACGCCATCAAGGGCGCGGGAATACCGCTGCCCGGGCTTGACGTCCGCAAGCCTAATCTTGAAGAGGTTTTCCTCAGTCTGACCGGTGAAGAACTGCACGCGGGAGCCTTGACGGCAGGAGATGCCCAATGACCCCACGCATCATCGCCGCTAACTTGACCGTGCGGCTCAAGACTTTCCGCCGCGAAAAGTCCGCCATGTTCTTCACCGTCGCTTTTCCGGTCATTTTGGTGCTGGTGTTTGGCGCGATCTTCACCAAACCGGAGCATCTGAACTTTGATCTGCCAGTACAGGATCGCGACCAGAGCCTGGCATCGGGGGAACTACTGAAACGGCTTGCCGCGGATGGGGTGTTCAAGCCTATCGCCCTGCCCGCCGACGCCGACGCCGGGCAATTTGCCCGGGATCACAAGTTGAATCTCGTCCTGGTCATTCCTCACGGCTTTGGTGATGTGCTGACCCACCGCCTTACGCACCGCGACGATACGGACTCTGCCGCCCTGACGTATATCTATGATCCCAGCTCAACCTCGGTAACCACCAAGTTACAATTCCTAAACTCCATGGTGGCGGCGGCCAATCAACAAATGTCCGGAACGCCGCCGTTTATCACCAGCACACAGCAGTCGATCCTCAGCAAGACGTACCGCTTCATCGAGTTTTTCGTCCCAGGCATCATCGCCATGGCGGTGATGACCTCCAGCCTGTCGGGCGCGCTGAATATGAACGCCGAACTGCGGCAAAAAGGCATCCTCCGCAAACTGGCCACCACGCCCATCACCCGCACCGACTGGCTGCTATCCAACATTCTCTACCAACTAGTGCTGGCAGTCATTTCCACCGTAGCCATCCTGCTGGTAAGCTACGCAGGGTTTGGTGTGCGGCTCCAAATCACCGGCTGGCTGCCGCTCTATATCGTGCTTGAGGTGTTTGTGTTTGTCGGCATCGGCATGATGCTCACGCTCATCGCCAAAGAGGCCGAAAGCGCCGCCGCCGCCGCCAATGCCTTCCTGTTTCCGATGATGTTTCTTTCCGGAACGTTCTTCCCCGTGGAGATGATGCCGGGCTTCCTCCAGAAGTTCGCCCGCGTTCTGCCTCTGTATTACGTGAACGAAGGGTTGCGGGCCGCCATGATCTTCGTGGACAACCTGGCTGCGCTGCGCTGCGGCGCAATCACTGCGGCGGTGGCGGCGGCGGTCTTTGCCGCCGGTGCCGTGGTAACGCGGTGGGATCGCGAGGTCTAACATCATGCCCAAACGCATCCTCTTTATCTGTGGCTCGATGAATCAGACCACGCAGATGCACCAAATCTCGCGGCATCTCTCCCAATACGAGCAGGCCTTCTCGCCGTTTTACTGCGACGGCATGGACGAGCTTACCCGCCGGCTGGGCTTGATGGAGTTCACGATCATCGGCCACAAACTCGCCAGCCGCTGCCGGCAATATTTGCAGGATCATCACCTGGCCATCGACTACCAGGGCAGGCACCGTCCCTATGATCTGGTGCTGACCTGTTCGGATGTTTACATGCAGAAAAACATCCGCAAAAACAAGATCGTCCTGGTCCAGGAGGGCATTACCGACCCGGAAACGTTTGCCTATCATCTGGTGCGGCGGCTGCGCTTTCTACCGCTGTGGTTGGCGGGCACGGCGGCGACCGGCTTGAGCCATGCCTACCGCTATTTCTGCGTCGCCAGCGATGGCTACCGCGATTTCTTCATCCGCAAGGGCGCACGTCCGGAAAAGATCGTGGTCACCGGCATACCCAATTTCGACGACTGCCAGCGTTATCGAACCAACACTTTTCCCCACCGGGATTATGTGCTGGTCTGCACTTCGCCGCTGCGGGAAATCTTCCGCGGCGAGGATCGTCCGGCCTTTATCCAAAAGGCCGTCGCCATCGCCGCCGGCCGCCCCCTCATCTTCAAGCTGCATCCCAATGAAAACGCCGGCCGGGCCATCCGCGAAATCCAGCAGCACGCCCCCGGGGCACCGGTGTTCACCGCCGGCAGCGCCGAAGAAATGATCGCCAATTGCGCGGTGCTGATCACCCGTTTTTCCTCGTGTGTTTTCGTCGGCCTGGCTCTCGGCAAGGAAACGTACTCCGACTACCCCATGGACGAAATGCGCCGGCTCATGCCGCTGCAAAACCAATCGGCGGCGGGCAACATCGCCCAGGTATGCCGCGGCCTGCTGGAGGAGAACCAACCATGAGCAACCCGATAGTAGTTACTCCGATCCGGTCATGGCGCGAGCGCCGACACTTTCAGAGACTCCCCTGGTCCATCTATGCCGGCGATCCTAATTGGGTGTCGCCGATTCTCTCCCAGGAACGCCAACTGCTGGGTTGGAAGCATCATCCCTTTTACGATCATGCCGAGATTGTGACCCTGCTGGCCCAGCGTGATGGCCGGGCCGTAGGCCGCTTGGCCGTTCTCATCAACCGCGTCCACAACGACAAATACCACGATCATCTCGGTTTCTTCGGCTTCTTCGAGTGCGTCAACGATCCCGCCGTCGCCCAGGCACTATTTGACGCCGGCCAAGCCTGGCTGCGCCAGCGCGGCATGACGGCAATTCGCGGCCCGGTCAATCCCTCACTTAATTACACCTGCGGCTTGCTGATCGATGGCTTCCATCGTCCCCCGCGCTTCCTGATGACCTACAACCCACCCTACTACGCCGCCCTGCTGGAGTCCTGTGGCCTCGCCAAGTCCCAAGACATGTACGCTTACGAAATGGACCCCGCTCTGCTGGCAACCATAACCGCCCGCTACAAGCCCGCGGTGCTGGCCGCACTGGATCGCTCCCAGGTAGTCATCCGGCAATTAGACCCGGCCAACTATCAAAAGGAGATCGCCACCTACCTGGATATCTACAATCGTTCCTTGGAAGGCACCTGGGGTTTCACCCCGCTCCAGCCTTCCGAAGCCCGCCACATCGCCGCCGAGCTTCAGCACATCATCGTGCCGCAGTTCGCCGTGTTTGCCCAGCTTGATGGCCAAACCGTCGGCGCCATGCTGACCCTCCTGGATTACAACCAAATCCTCCGCAAGCTCAACGGCCACTTGTTCCCCTTCGGCATCGTCCGCCTCCTCCTGGGCCGCCGCCACATCACCGTCGCCCGCGCCATGGCCGTCACCATGGTTCCCGGCTACCAAAGTTCCGGCCTGGGCCTGGTATTGCTGGACAATCTGGTAGAAGCCGCCGCCAAGTGGGGCATCGAGCGCTACGAATTTTCCTGGGTTCTAGAGAGCAACGCACGTTCCCGCGGCAGCCTCGAACGCGCCGGCACCAAAATCACCAGCACGTATCGGATTTATGATAAGACCTTGTGAATCACAGCCACCCCGCCTGGCGATACCATTGGGCGGTTTCCTGCAGGCGATCGGCCAGAGTGGCGGCGGGCGACCAGCCCAGGTGCGCGCGGGCTTTGGCCGCCGAACAGGTCCACGAGCCGGCCAGGGCTTCGGTGATTTTGTCGCGGTTGATCCAACCGGGACGGCGGCGAAGATGGGCGACGGCGTCGGCGGTGCTGCCGACAAGTCTTAGCAGCGGGGCCGGCAGGCGTAGCAGGGTGGGCGGCTTTTGGCCCAGCGCCGTGGCGATGGCTTGGCCGAACTGCGCGTAGGTTGGCTGCTCCTCGGCGGCGAGAAAATAGACGCCCTGGCCGGGCACGCCCTGCGCGGGCAGGCGCTCGCCTTGTTCGGCGGCCAGCAGCAGGCCGGCCACCAAGTCATCCACATGAACCAGCGAAAAGCGCTGCCCGCCGCGGCCGGGGACGACATGCAGACCGCTACGAGCGATGGGGCGGAACATTTCCAGCACGCCGCGATCACCGGGGCCGAACACGATCGGCGGACGCACGATGGTGGTGGGTACGGCGGCGGCATACTTGGCGGCGGCGTGTTCGCCGGCCAGCTTGCTGCGGCCGTAGGCAGACACGGGGGTGGGAATATCGCTTTCCCGGCGCAACTGGCCGGCGGCACATGGCCCTGCGGCCGATAGCGAGGATACCACCACCAACACCGGCGGGCCGGCGCGATCGGCACAGGCGGCAGCGATGGTTTCCACGCCGATGGCGTTAACCCGCGTGAAGGCGTCCCGATGCAGAGCCTTAACCAGCCCGGCAAGGTGAAACACAGTGGTGGCTTGCGACTGAGCCAGCGCGCGTGCCACGCTGGCGGGATCGGTCACATCACCGGTGAGCGATTGCACGCCGAGCAACCGCAGTTCATCAATGCGTGCGTTGGCGCGGACCAGACAGGATACCTGGCAGCGGCGGTCGATAAGCTGGCGCACCAGCCGGCCGCCAATGAAGCCGCTGGCGCCGGTGACGAGCACAGATGGTGGTGCAATGGCCTTCATGGTGATCCAGCAGCATTGGCCGGCAAAAGCATATCATACGCGCCCGCGGGTAGGCGTGTCGCTTATTTGTGGGCATCGCTGCATATTTGGCATAGCACCCCGCCCCTTGCAGCGTTTGCCTTGTCCGGGTAATGTTCGCCTATGGCAAAAAATGGGATTGCCGCCACCGAAACGAAAAGTCCCATGCCGCCCCCTGCGATTGGGCAGTCCGGCCGTCGTTGCTGCTGGACACCCGCGTCGTCTATTGAGGACTTCGGCGAGATCAGTCGAGCCGCGACAATCTGGAACAACTGACCAAGCTTCCCGATGCGTGTGTTGATTTGATCTACATCGATCCGCCGTTCAATTCCAACCGCCACTACGAAGCCTTCTGGGGCGAAACCAAGGAAAAGCGGGCGTTTGTAGACCGCCACGCCTCCCACCCAAAAACTTCTCTGGGTATCGCCATTGCCAGTTCAACATCGGAAAGATCGTAAATGGAACGCATAAAAAACCTCCATGAAAAAGAGTTCGCAGACCTTTGTGCGGCCTACGACACGACGCCCTATTATCCGCCAAGCAAAGAGCATGGCGTTTTCGATAGCTATCGCCGTGTAACGCAGAACGTAATAGATGCGGTTCGACAACGTTTCTTGCATGAAACCAACGACATAGATTTTGGCTTTGGCAGTAGGCCGGACCTCAATGCTGGTGCCGGGTTTTACGATCCGCTAGGAACGTTTTATGTCAGCAGAGGGGTGGTTCTTATCCCAGCAGACCTTTTCCAGCGTATGCTTTCGCATCCCGCAATCTTGAAGTCTGTCATCGAGGTCAACGCGGAATGGCACTTCCATAAGCCTATCGCCTTTTCAGCAATCGTGCTCTGGCTTTGGCACGGGGCTCCATCAGGTAGACCAGTTTCTTGGATCGTCGTTTCACCGCCCGGGGTTCCACGCGGTCGGGCCGATCACCTACACGATGGCTGGCCACCGCCTGGAGAATCATTTGCTAGAGTTGCCGCCGGTTCCGCGCCGTGTCGAAGGTGCCGATGGCCGCAAAGGCCAGCAGGGTTTGCAGTGTGCCCTTGAAACTGACCTGCTGCGGACTGATATTGGCGGTGGCCGCCGCCGCGGCCAGCAGTTTGCGCACCAGGTTGTAGGTCAGCAGGTGCATCCAGATTTCCTTACGCACCATCGCCGGACTCTTGCAGCGTAGCACGTCCATCTGCATCACCTGCTTGATGGAACGTAAATCCAACTCCGCCTGCCAGCGGGCGCGATAGACCGCCGCCAAGTCTTCCTTGGGGTATTGCTGATGATCCCGCAGCGTGGTGACCAGCCGCAGCCGGCGCAAGCGAAAGCCCTTCTGGGCGATTTCGATGCGCACCTCCCGAAGACTCAGAGATCGTGAATAAATTGACCGCACGGCGCGGTGATGCAGCCGGGCCACTTGCTCCAGCGTGTCCATTTCGCCTTTGTCCCGCCAGTAGGCCAGATCATCCAGCAGGTTTTGCAGATCGACATCAATCCGATGCGGCGGCACGCCGAGATTCAATTCCGTGGTGCGATTTTGACCGGCCCAGCGCCAGACCTCGCCGAACATTTGCCGATGGAGTTTGTAGCACCAGTCCAGGGTGAAGAACGCTTGCCGTCGCGACGGCTTGGCGAGTAGGTAATGCATCACAGCTTTGCGGATGTTTCGGGCCTCAACTTCGTTCAATTGGGCGCGCGTGGTTACCCCTTTGGGTTTCAATCCCGAAACATTATCAAGCGGCGTTTCGCGGGGTAGGGGCTTCCAGACTGCCATCAATCAGCCCAAAGCTTGCGGGGTGAGCCGGCAAGCAGTTCGTGGATGGTTTTTTCGCGCATTTCCCGGAGGGTCTTGGGTGGCAGCGCTTGAGCTTCCAGCGCCGAACTGCCTTGCACGATGGCCAGAATCCGCGCCGCTTTCCGCTCGGCCTGACGGCGGCGGATCGTGCCAACGTCTGTCTGGTCATCGAAGCGTATGCCAACACCCAGTTCGCGCGCAAGCGCCGTCACCGTGGCAAACCCCGAATTGGTTTCTTCGCCGGACAAAATTCGCTGCACGCTGCGCAGACTGATGCCCGCCCGCTTGGCCAGAACCGCACAACTGATCCCGAGCTTTTCACGACGCTCATTCAATTGCCTGGAAAAGACTGGAATCGCTTGAACCATAGCACTTCTCGGTTTAGTTACGATATATATGTCATATTGTCAAGCGGTGGAATAAAACCAAGCCGTGCGGCTGGAAACGTGAAGACGTGAAACGTGATAAGAGTCGGCCAGTTTTGTCACGTTTCACGTCTTCACGTTTCCTTTCACCTTTCCCGCTCCATCCCACGCGGGCATCATGCCTTATATCCCCGCCATCTGCCAGTAATTTCCGTCCGGAATGCTCTCCAGCGCGGCATACTGGATAGCCAGCATCATCGCCCCGGCCAATGGATGCGGTGAGCGCTGGCCCTTCTCCAGCTCTTTGCCCAGCTTGGTCAGCCAGTCCACAAACTGCATGGCCAGGCCGCGCCTCATGCCGTAACGGCGGGCGACTTCCACCAGGATGTCGGCCAGGCTGTTGCGGATGTTGCCGATATCGCCGGCGGATTGGCGCAGGATAAACAGGTCACGTATCATCATCGACCACGGCAATAAAAAGGTGATTGGCCGCAACTCGGGGTGTGGCAAATCCAGTACACGAAACGCGCGATAGCTGCGCCAGATGAAAGGCAGCCGTTCGGCCACCCATTTGCCGGGATCGACCAGCAGTTCTTCGTAGCCGAAATAATTCCAGTTCCAGAAAGTCTTCAGCACCGAGTCGAGATTATCACGGCGGAGATGCCAGGCCTGGCACACCGGGGCGTACAGGAAATTCAACCCCGCGGCACGCATGCGCGTGCAAAGATCGACATCCTCAAAATTGGTCAGATAACGCTCGTCCCAACCGCCCAGATTCTTGATCGCCTGCACGCGGCAAGCCATGGTGGCCCCGGTCAGCAGCCGCGGGTTGATTTGTTCGTTTGGCCCCAGGTGCTGGGGCATGTGATTCGCCCGCCACAGATCGGCCGGGGTAGCCGTGAATTTTTCCTCCAGCCGGCCGCCAACGGCGGTCACCTCCGACCGAATGAGAAACTGGGTTTCCAGTTCGGCCAGGTAATTGTCGGCAATCACCACGTCGGCATCCAGGCCGATGAGTATTTCACCGGTGGCATTGGCCAGGGCGCAGTTGCGTGCCGACGCCAGCCCCGCATGGCCGGGGTTTTCCAGCACGCGAAAACCATGCTCGGCGGCAATCTGCGGGCTTTGGTCGGTGCAGCGTTCGTTGATAAACAGCAGTTCATCGGCTGGCCGGGTTTGCCGCTTGAGCGCGGATAAAACCTCGGCCAGCGTTGACTGGTTGTTATGGCAGGGCACGTAAGCGGTGATCTTCATCCGGGCGTGATTCTACCGGGGCGGCGGCGTGAGGCAATCACCGCACGCCGCCGGTTTTGGATTTGGCGCGTAATGGCGGTGGATAGGCCGCGCAAACATGGTGATGCATATGCAGTTGATAAGTGTATTGATGCACGATGGGGCAAAGCACGCCCTCCTGGGTGAGAATTTGGCCACCGGGGGCGAGTTGCACCTTGGACACCAGGCCGACGGTAAAAACGTGGACACCATTGGGGACGGTGCGTGCTTTGGGCAGCATGCCGTTCCGCAGCAGGTAATTGTGGATGCCTTGGTCGTGGCCGTGGCGGTGGCCGGAACATTCGCGCAGGGACGTCAGCATCTCCGGCGTGGCGTAAGCCAGCATTTTGTCGATGTAATCGAGAATCGCTTCCGCCGTGCCAAAGGTAGTACCGGAGCAGGAAATGTCCCGTTGGGCCATCTTGAGCAGTTCTTCGGTGCCGAAAATCTGCTGAATCCACTGGGTGTTGGCCGGGCAATGGGCGACGATGCGGCCTTCAACTTCCAGGTAGCACAGCAACTCACCCTCGGGAGCATTGCGGAACGGATCGGCCTGAAAAAACACATCGCGCACGTCGGTCAGCAACACGCGGGCATAACGTCCGGGCGCGGCGCGCAGCACTTCCCCATAGCGAATGTAACGCGTCACCGAGATATGCCCGTCCATCCACAACGCGCAATCATAAAAAACCGGCGTCACGCGCTGGCTCGCCAAATAAGCCAGCAAACCAGTCGAATCGCGGCTATTGACCAGCAGCATGACCGGGCCGGAGTAATACCGTCGCAGCGATTCCACGAAGATGCGCACCTGTTCGGCGGTATAGCCAAAGGCGGTGCCCAGCACCAAATTCTCAGCGGTATCGGAGTTTGGCGTCATGGCCATCTGCCCGCCTTTGCCTTGGTCAAGGCGCGGCCGGCATCGAACCGGCCTTGCCGCGTAGTGCCGGTGGATAAGCGGCACGCACCAGGTTGGTCAGGTGTTGCTTATAAGTATACTGATGCACGATCGGGCAGAGCACGCCTTCCTGGGTAAGCATTTGCCCATCCGTCGTGGTGCCAATGTCGTGATCTTCCACACTACCAACCGTGAACACATGCACGCCATTGGGAATCAACCGCGCGAACGGCAGCAGGCCATTGCGCAGCAGATAGTTATGGATGCCCTGATCGTGTCCCCGCCGGGCCTTTTGCAACGGTGCCAAAATCTGCGGCGGGGCGTAATACAGCAGGCGATCGATGTAATCGATGATTGCCTCTGGCGTGCCCATCGTCGTGCCGGAACAGATAATGCCGTGCTTGCGCAGCTTCTGGAATTCCTGTTCGCCGAACAACTCCAGTATCCAGCGGGAGTTGATAACGCAATCGCCGATGCTGCGTCCGGCGACTTCCAGGAAACACAGCAAATCGCCTTCCGGGGCGTTGTGAAACGGATGCCCTTGGAAAACCACATCCACCACATCTGTCAGCAGCACTTGGGAATAGCGCCCCGGCGCCCCGCGCAGCAGTTCACCATAGCGGATATACCGGGCCATCTCGATTTGCGCCACCATCCACCGCGCCGAATCAAAATAAACCGGCGTGATGCTATTGGCGGACAGATAGTCCACCAACTCGTCCGAATCACGGCTGTTGACCAGCAGCATCGCTTCGCCGGGGTAATACCGGCGGAGGGATTCCACGAAGATACGCACCTGCGCGATGGTGTAGTCAAAAGCGGTGCCAAGCACCAGCGTGTTGGATGTAGGGGAATTCTGCGCCATGGCGATCTTGCGGACAATAGCGTGGAACCGGCCGAGCTTCAATGCCGATGGCCAAATGCCCCAGGGCGATAACACTTGATAGCGGATCCTTGGCAATCCCAATCAGTTCTTCACCTGCATGCACAAGATGCGGGCGATGGCTTCGCAGATGTCCGTGCGATGCACGCCATTGAGCGCTAGCGCCAACTGCGTTTCCATCAAGCCGTAGGGAATGCCGGTGTCGTAGCGCTGGCCTTGGGTGATGACCACCCAATATTTTTCGCAGTTCTGCCGCAAGTGTTCCTGGGCGGCGGTAAGCTGGATTTCGTTTTTCTCGCGGATGTTGTTCTTGATGAGGTATTCCAGCGAATCGAAAATCTGCGGTGAAAACACGTGCATGCCGAAATGCGAAAGATAATTCCCGGCCGGCTGGCCGGGGGTGACCAGCTTTTCGCGGGCGACTTCGATGCTGGGTTTTTCGATGATCAACTCGGCCTTGTAGATTCCCTTGGCCGGCTCAATCGGACATCCGCGGATGGTGCCAAACAGGTGCAACATGCGTTCCAGCGTGGGCTGCACGCCGGTGACGGCATCGCACATGTACGTTTCAAACACGCGGATCAGTTGCCGGGCGCAGCGGTCTTTGACATCGCTGATGTAGACATGATCGCCCAACAGCAGCAGGAACGGCTCATCGCCGACGAAATCCTTGGCCTGGTAAACCGCATGGCCAAAGCCTTCGGGGGAGTGCTGCTCGGCAAAGTGCAGGCGGTCGCCAAACGCGCCTAATTTTTCCGATTCCAGGATGGCCCAATCCTTGCCGCGATACGATTTGACCATTTCGTCGTTCATCCGGCGGAAATAGTCGCGGTAGAGGTTTTCTTCACCGGGCTGGGTGACGATGCAAATTTCCTCGATGCCGGAATCGATGGCTTCTTCGCCGATGATTTGGACGACCGGCTTGGTCAAGCCATCGCGATCCACCAGCGGGAACATTTCTTTTTGCACGGCGGTGGACGCCGGATATTGCCGGGTGCCGCGTCCCGCCGCGGTGATCACTGCCTTGCGTACTTTAGCCATGGCTGATTGCTCCTGGTTGAAGGCGGTAGCATATTGGAAGCGTGGCGTGGGGCAAGTGGGCGGCGGGCCGACGCCTTCTACCAGCCTCGTCCGCGTGGTCCGGCGGTAGGCCGCAACCGCGCCAAGTTCCACCAGTCGGCCGGATGAGTCGCAGGGATGGGGGTACACCCTGGGCAGCCGACGCGCGGCGACAACCGCCCTTCTGGTCAAGACCCGGTGCGTGACTGCATGATGGCGCTCCATTTGGCGCGGAACCGTTGCAGCGCACTTTGATAAGCTTCGGAACCGAAATGACCCGCCGAAGCGTGTTGCACGTAGACATTGGTCGTGCCCAGTGCCAGGTGCGCCAGGTGCGCCGTCAGGCAAAAGTCGAGATCGTAAAGGTGAAAGGTGAACTGCGGATCAAAACGCACCGAACCAATCGTCCGCATATCCACTGCCAGAAACAACCCGTCCATGGCCACGCAGCGCCGGGGCGTCGGCCCGTAGTAGGACCAATCGCAACGCCCGCTGCCGCCGTGTTCCACCGCGCCCGACAGATACTCGCGTGGCCATACCGGCCAGGCGAAATGCGGCACCGGTGCCTGAAAGTTGAAATGCGTCGTGCCCACCAGCCCGATGATGTTGAATGCCTGCGCGGCCGCATCCAGCTTTTCGTCGATGAATACGTCGGCAATGGCCACGTCCGAATGCACCAGCACCAGGAGGCGGTCCTCCCCGGCATAGCGGTCCAGCCATTGGTTGTAACACTCGGACAACCCGCGGCAATTGTGTTCGATGAACTCATAATCCGTGATTTTCAGTTTCTGCAACGAGCGGTACAGCAGCGTTTGCTCCTTGACGCCGGTCGTGCAGGTGACAAAAGACATTTTCCTCATCGGTGGTTCCGTTCCCAGCCCAAGCCCAATCAGCCGGTCAATCGTGGCGTGCGCCGCGTCATTGGCCAGCGCTACCGGCGCACGCTTGAACACTACTCGACAACCGCCATTTCCGCCACATCTGCCGATATGCCGCCGCGCTATTGCGGGCAAAACGCGGGGCATCCATCAGCGGCGATGCCTGCATCCGTGGCCGCAGGGTCGAACGCCGTTCCTGCAAGCGCAGCCGATCGCGGGCCAGCCCCACGGCAATCTGCACGAACTGCGTGGGGGTAGGGTCCGTAGGCGGTTTCAGGCTCCAGGGCAATGCCGCGATTGACGTAAACTTCGGGATAGTTGAGTTGGCGGCGATGGCCTGGCCGATTAAGTCCACCGCAAGGTCATTGCGGCCCCGCTGATGGGCCTATCACACCCAAAAACTGCAAAACGCCGGCATGTCTGGGCTGCGGCACAGAATCTGCTGGTAGCGTTGCTCAGCTTCACGCAGCCGCCCGGCTTGGTGGTGCGGTAAGACTGACGCCGGTGCGCCCCGTTGGCCGCGGTTGGATCGTGGGAGGCCAGCCGTTGGCGGTGAACCCCGGTCTGGAGGCCATTGGCTTGCCACACCCACCCTAAATTCGTGGACAACAGCGCGATGGTTGGGCAGTATTGGAAACTGTCGAACGTACCCTGCTGTTATAGGAGAGTTGGTGAGTCCTTCCACAGTTTCCGTCGCTGCTTCATCCGTGCCGATTCAAGAAGTATTGCAGCGCCTCAAGACGGCGCGGCTGGGCATTGTGCAGGAATTGCGCAAGCTCATTGTGGGCCAAGATGAGGCCATCGATCAGTTGTTGACGGCGTTGTTTGCCGGTGGGCATTGCATGATTCAGGGGCCACCGGGAACGGCCAAAACGATCTTGGTGGCGACGCTGGCGCGGGTGCTGAACTTGGAATTCAAGCGGATTCAGTTTGCGCCCGATCTGATGCCATCGGACATTTCCGGGTCGGAAATTCTGGAAGAAGACCAGACCACCGGGCACCGGGTTGTCAAGTTCGTCAAGGGGCCGGTGTTCACCAATATTCTCATGGCCGATGAGATCAATCGCACGCCGCCCAAGACGCAGGCGGCGCTGCTGGAAGTGATGCAGGAAAAGCAGGTGACGCTGGGCGGGCAAACCACGGCGTTGCCGCAGCCGTTTTACGTACTGGCGACGCAGAATTCGATGGAGCAGGAAGGCACCTACACGCTGCCCGAAGCGCAGCAGGACCGCTTCATGCTGTCCATTGTGATGAGTTATCTGACCGAAGCGCAGGAAGCGGCGGTGGTGGCGCAGTCCACCAGTGCCAGGAAGATCGAACTTCAGCGGCTGTTGGGCGCGGCGGAACTGCTGGCGTTTACGCAGGCGGTGCGGCTGGTGACGCTGCCGGAAAAACTCGGCAAGTATGTCGTGGATTTGGTGGCCACCAGCCGGCCCAGCGTGGAGGGCGCGCCGGATTTCATCAAGGAATACGTCTCCTGGGGCGCGGGGCTGCGGGCCAGCCAGAATATCGTGCTGGCGGCCAAGTCGCTGGCGGCGCAAGATGGGCGAATGACCGTCGGCGCCAACGACATTCGCAAGGCCCTGGTGCCGGTGCTGCGGCACCGCATCGGTTTGTCGTTCCGTGCAGAAGTGGATCATGTGGATGTGGAGTCGATCATTGCCAAGTTGATTGCCGCGGTGCCGGTTCCCAGCGAGATGCGTAATTGAAGGAGTTGATGTGACGGCGGACAGCATACAAGGAATGAAAGCCAGCGAGGCGATCGCCAAATTGGGCGAGCACCGGCAGCGGATTCTCCAGGAAATCGGCAAGGTGATCATCGGTCAGCGCGAAGTGGTCGATGATGTCATCACGGCATTTTTTGCCGGCGGCCACTGCCTGATCACCGGCGTGCCGGGCTTGGCCAAGACGCTGCTGATCTCCAGTTTGGGCCGGGCGATGGATTTGAAGTTTCGGCGGGTGCAATTCACACCGGACCTGATGCCATCGGATATCACCGGCACGGAAGTGTTGGAAGAAGACCGGGCCAGCGGCAAGCGGCAATTGCGCTTCCGCCCCGGGCCGGTATTCACCAATATTCTGCTGGCCGATGAAATCAACCGCACCCCGCCGAAAACGCAGGCGGCGTTGCTGGAAGCCATGCAGGAACACCAGGTGACGGTAAGCGGCACGACGTATCCGTTGGAAGAGCCGTTCTTTGTGCTGGCGACGCAAAACCCCGTGGAGCAGGAAGGAACCTATCCGCTGCCGGCGTTGCAGCAGGACCGGTTCATGTTCAGCCTGTATATTGACTATCTGCCGCGTAACCAGGAAGTGGAAGTGATCAACGCCACCACCGGCGCTAGCGTGGCCGACATCAAGGAAGTAATCAGCGGGGCGCAATTGCTGGAATATCAACAGTTGGTGCGGGAAACCCCGGTGGCCGCGCCGATCATCCAATATGCCGTGGCGCTGGTGAGCGCCAGCCGGCCGGGCAAACCCACCACGCCGGATTTCATCAAGGATTACGTCTCGTGGGGCGCGTCGATTCGCGGCTCGCATTATCTGGTGTTGGCCGGCAAAGCCCGCGCGGTGCTGGCGGGGCGGCCGCACGTTTCCGTGCAGGATATTCAGGCGGCGGCGATCCCGGTGTTGCGGAACCGCATCATCGCCAATTTCCATGCCAGTTCGCAGGGCGTGGATTCGGTGGAAATCATCCGGCGGCTGCTCAAGAGCGTGCCGATGCCCAAATCGGGCTTGTCGTAATAGTGTAGCGGCGATCAGGATTTCTATGGCCGGTAAATTCCTCCATCTCGACACGCTCTCGCGGATTCACAATCTGCAACTGTTGGCCAAAACGGTCGTGGAAGGGTTTATCCAGGGTCTGCATCGCAGCCCGTTCCATGGCTCATCGGTGGAGTTTTCCGAATACCGCCAATATGCCGCCGGCGATGAGATCAAGCATATCGACTGGAAGGTTTACGCCAAGACCGATCGCTATTACATCAAGCGTTTCGAGGCGGAAACCAATCTGGTTTGCAACATTCTTCTGGATGCGTCGGCGTCCATGAGCTACCGCTCGAACCCGGCGGGCATTTCCAAGCTGGAATACGGCTGCTATCTGGCGGCGTGCCTGGCGCATTTTATGATCAGCCAGCGCGATGCAACCGGGCTGGCGATTTTTGATTCCGAGGTACGCACGGTGCTGCCGCCGCGATTAAGCCCCACGCATTTGCAGCGTATCTTGGGCGTTTTGGACGAACTGAAGCCCGGCGTGGAAACCAACATTGCCGGCCCGATGAATTTGCTGGCGGAAAGCCAAAAACGGCGCGGCCTGATGGTGCTGATCTCCGATCTGCTGGATGACGTGGAAGCCATCAAATCCGCGTTGCAGCGGTTTCGTTTCCAGGGGCATGATGTCATTGTCTTCCACGTAATGGACAATGCCGAATTGACCTTTCCCTTTGGTTCGATGACGCAATTCAAGGATTTGGAAACCGGCGGCAGCACGCTGGTTTCACCGGCTTCCATGCGCGCGGTTTACCTGCGCGAATTGGGCGCGTTTCTCAAAAGCGTGGAAAAAGGCTGTGCCGACGTGAAGGCCGATTACAAGCTGTTTGACACCAATACGCCATTGGAAGTGGGGCTAAGCGAATATCTGTTTCGGCGGAGCCAACTGGAATGATGCGCTTTTACCATCCCTATTTTCTGGTGGGCGTGGCGGCGGCGATGCTGCCGATCCTGATTTATCTGCTGACGCGGCAGCGGATTCAGGAAGTGGCGTTTTCCACGCTGCGGTTTTTCGCCGGGGTGTCGGCATCGCTGATCCGCCGCAAACGCTGGCAGGAGGCGTTGCTGCTGGTGTTGCGCGTCGCCGTCTGCGTGCTGGCGGCGGTGGCGTTTGCGCGGCCTTATTTGGCGCACCGCGATGCCGAGCAGGCGGGAACGATGCACGTCGGCAAGGCGACGGCGATCGTGGTGGATGTCTCGGCGGGCATGACCTTGCCCGGCGCGTTCGATCAGGCACATAAATTAATCGACGAGGCAATCAGCGCGTTGCCCACGGATTCGGCAGTCACGTTGATTGCCGCCGCCCACACGCCGCAGGTGGAACTTCCCTGGACGCGGGACACTGGCAAATTCGCGGCGAAAGTCGCGGCTTTGCAGCCCGGTGCTTCCGCTCCCGATTTAGCCGCCGCCATCCACGAAGCCGATCATGCTCTGAGCCAGGTGGTCGCGGGGGAAAAACAGATTGTGGTGGTTTCGGCCATGCAGCGGGTCGGCTGGCAGGGGTTTGAGGGAAGCTGGAAATTATCGCCAGGTATGACGCTCGATTTGCGTCCGGTGAAATTGGAGAAGCCCGCGGATTACGCCATGGCCGCCACCGACAGTCCGCAGAGCATCGTGAAAGATGACCAGCCGCACAATGTGGTGGTGCGGGTTGCCGATTACACCGGCCAGCCCATCGATCAGGTTCCGGTGACGCTCAGCGTGGACGGCAAAGAGGTGGAGACGCAAAAAGTGAATCTGCCGGCCGGCGGCGAGGCGACGGCGATTTTCCGCTGCCGGTTTGGGCAAGTGGGCGATAGCCGCGGTTTGGTGCAGGTGGGCGGTAAGGATCACGCGGGCATCGGCACGACTTTTTATTTCTGTACGCGCGTGGTTCCCAAGATCAAGGTGTTGATTCTGACCAATAGCGCGGCCGGGAAGTCCGGGGCCAATCAGGCGTTTTTCCTGCAAACCGCGTTGGCGCCATCGGAGTCATCGCCGTTCACGGTGCAGACCATACCGGCGAGCAAGGCCACCGCGGCGGATGTATCCTGGGCCGCGGAAGTGATCTTATCCGATGTGGATGCGGTCACGCCGGAAATTCGCGCGGCACTGGAAAAACTGCTGAATCACGGCGGCGGGCTGCTGTTTCTGCCGGGATCGGCCGTCAACCCGGCAACGTTCTCCGCGAGTTTTGGCGATCTGACGCCATGTATGCTGCGAAAAGCGCTGGCGGCTGCGGACTTCCGTGCCAACGGCAGCAAGGCCATGCTGACCAAAATTGACCTGACCGACCCGATTCTGGAAATCTTCCAGCATCCGCACTATGGCGATTTTGCCGCGGCGGCATTTGACCGCTATTGGGATGTCAGCAATTCGCAGCTTGCCAAAGTGATTGCCAGTTTCGACGATGGCCGGCCGTATTTGCTGGCCAAGAGCGTAAAGGGTGGCAAGACGGTATTGCTGGCCAGCCCCCCTGACCCGAGTTGGAACAATCTGCCCACGCGGGCAATTTTTGTGCCGTTCCTGCACGAGATCGCGCGTAATCTGGCCCAGCACGCCGAACCGCAAACCGCTTATCACGCGGGGGAAGTCCTGCCGATTCCCGAGCAATGCAGCTTATCTGATCCGGCCGGGCAGGTGTACCATGGCAGCAATTATCCTGCCGAGCAGATTGGCTATTACACGGTGTCGGATGAGCGCGGGCAGGCGGTGCTGACTTACGCGGTGAACGGCGATCCCGGCGCGATGAACCCGGCGGTGGTCGATCCGGCGGAGATCAAGGCGGCGCTAGCGCCGCTGGGAACTTCCGCCACCCAAATTGCCGCCAGCGGAGCCAGCCTGGGCGCGGGCGGGCGGGAAATGTGGCTGTACGTGCTTACGGCGGTTTTATTGTTGAGCTTAGGCGAACTGTGGATGTCGAATCAGGTGGCACGGGACTGAAACGGAGGCAAACCATGAGCCAAGATGTACGTTTGGATTACACCCATCTGTTGGTCCGCTTTCGCAAGGTGCGCCGTGCGTGGAAACGCGCGGCAGTGCTCTCCGGCCTGGTGGTGGTCATCATCGAGGCCGCCGGCGCGTTTACCGTGGCGGTCATGGCCAACCTGTTGTTTGCCCCGTCGCGCCCGGAACGGGTGGGTCTGATCGCCGCGGCGCTGCTGGCCACGGCCTTCTTCGCCGCACATCATATCATCCGGCCGCTGTTTCGCCGGATCGGTCATCGGCAACTGGCGCTGTATCTGGAAGAGCACAACCCTGAATTTGAAGGGGCGCTGATTGCCGCCGCCGAATTTGGACCCGACAGTTCGTTCCAGGGCCGGCAAGCGCAGATCATCGAATCGATTTTGCATGAAGCCGCCAGACGCGCCGAACGCTTTGACATTTACAAAGCCATCGACCTGAAACGCCTGCGCAAATACGCGGTGGTGGCCACCTGCGTGGTGGCCGGTTACCTGGCGGCGGCCCTGCTGATGCCGGAAACCGTGGGCCGGCGGCTGGTGCGGGTGATTGATCCCTGGCGTCCTACGCCTGAAGAAGTCGCCGCCGCCCTGAAAGCGCAGCCGATTCATTTCACGCTTTCGCGCGATGATGGCGATCTGCTGCGCGGCAGCACGTTCGATGTCGAAGCGGCGCTATCGCGCCAGCCCGCCGAATCGGTCGCTTTTTATTTCCGCCCGCTGGCCCTGCGCCGCAACGACAGTGCCTGGAAAAGCCTGCCCATGAAGGAACTGGAAAAAATCAATACCTATCAGGCGACCTTGCCAGATGTGAACGATGATTTCGAGTTCTACGTGGCCACCGGCACCGACCATAGCTCCACCCATCAGATTGGCGTCTATGATCCGCTGATCGTCAAGGCTATTCAGATTACCACGAAATATCCCGATTACATGCGGCTGCCGGACCATGTGGATAACGCCGATCAGCCCGATGTTGCCGCGCCGATTGGTTCGACGGTCACGCTGCATATCACGACCAACCGCCCGCTGGCCGGCGGCGAATTGCTGTGGCAGACCAATGCCAAGATCGCCGGCACGGTGGACACCGCGCATCCGGAATGTCTGGACGTGAAATTTCCGGTCGGCGTCACCGCGACGTTTCAATACCAAATCAACGACGTCAAGGGGCAGGTTAACCAGAGTCTTACCAATGCGACGTTGACCGCGGTAGTGGATAAGCCGCCCACGATCAAGCTGCTCAAGCCGGGGTCGGCTTATGCGGGCAACGCGCTGAGCGACATTGAATTTCTGGCGGATGTGACCGATGACTTCGGGCTGGATGGCGGGGATTTGGTGGTGGTGCGCAGCATCGACGGCACAATCACCGAACAGCGTATGCCGTTGGCGTTTGACAACGATCTTCAGCACAACGCGGTGACCGCCGCCAAAGCCACCGCCACGCTGTCGCTCAAAACCCTCACCCCGGTGGTGCAGCCGGGTGAAACGTTCATGTGTCACCTGGAAGCGCGCGACCGGAAAGGCCAGCCGGCCTATTCCGAACTGACCATGGTGGATGTGACGCCATTCGCGGCGTGGGCGTATTTCATCGACGAAGCCGAGCACCATCATCATCATGCCGAGTATGATTTGGAGCCGATTCTCACGGCCACCTGGCGGCTGGATCATGCGCGCGATGATCTGGCGCCGCGTGAGTTCACCAAGCAGACGGACGCCATCGCGGCTGACATGGTTGACCCGGACACCGGCCAACTGCACGAGTATTTCAACCCCGAGCACGCCACGGAACAGCAAAAAAAGCATGGTGCCAAGGCAATGCAGTTGGCGGGAGCGGCGCATGGCGATCTGGTGCAACACGATACCGGCAAGGCTCTTCAGCATTTGCAACTGGCCATGGTCGAATTGAAGTTGGCCGGCTACATGGAGAATCTGGTTCAACATCAGCCGATGAGCGAGCCGGCCGGGGGGATGCACCTGACGACGGCGGAAGTGACGCATCTGCAAGCCTTGATGAACAACACGCCGAACAACCCCGACAAAGCGCCCGAAACCAAACATGATGAGACGGCGGCGGCGGCCCATGCCGCCAAGGCGCAGGAGCTTGCCAACGCGCAGGCCAAGGTGGTGCAGCAAATGGAGCACAATGCGGCGCAGGCGGGCGTCAATCCGCAACCCGCTGCCGTCAACCCCAAACCGGCCGATGCGCAAAATCAGGTAGCCGAGAAGACGCAGGCATTGGCCGATGCTGTTCGCAATGCCGCGCACGATCAGGAACACAAGGATGCCGCCGGTAAACTGGCGATGGCGGCGCAAGCGATGCGTGACGCCGCCTTGGCTGCCAATCAGGATCAAGCCTTGGCCCAGGCGCGTGCCGCCTTACAGCACATGACCGAGGCCAGCACGCAACTGAACGTCAATTCCCAGGAACGGATCAATCAGCTATTGGATCAGGCGGCCGGAATGGCCCAGGCGTTGCACGGCAAACAGGCCGAGGTGCAAAAGCAGACCCAGGCCGCCGCCACCCAGCCCAGCGCGGTGAAGCCGCTGGCCGACGCGCAGATTGACGTGGCGAATGGTTTGCAAAAGCTCAAAGAAACGGTGGACGCGCTGGCCAAAATCAATGCCGCCGGTGGTTTGAAGCCCGCGACCGCCAAGCATGTGGATGAAGCCATTCAGGAGATCAAACATTCGCGTCTGGAGCAGCAGATCACCGATGCCGCGCTGGAATTGGCCGCGCAAAACGCTGCCAACGCCGCGCCGCACCAGGCCAAAGCGTTGGCGGCGCTGGCGCATGTGAAGGACGAACTGCTGGCCGCCAGCACCAGCCGCGGCACCGATCTGACTACCGCATTGGCGCAGGCCAAGGCGCAAGCCAAGGAACTACAGCACACGTTGGAAAAGATGGGCGCTAAGCCGCCGGATGCCGCCGCGCCCGAGCACACCACCGATCATCCCGGCCAACCCGATGGCAAGGCCTTGGCCAATCAAGCGGCGAATCAGGCGGCGTTACTAGCGGCGCAACTGGCGGCACGGGATTTCGCCGGTAAAGATCACGACTTCGCCCACGACATCGCCACCCTGGCGCATACCGTCCAGGTTCCCGCGCAACTGGCCAATGATCTGAAAAAGGTCACCGCCCGCGATGATCTGGCCAATCTCACCGGGCGGCTGTCCAACAAATTGGAAGCGGCCTACGCGGCCGATCTGGCGTCCAAGCGCATCTTCGATGCCCAGCGCGAAGCCTGCCCGCCGCAATATCGCCAGCTTGTCAACGCATATTTCGAGGCTCTGTCCAAACAACCCAAGTAAAGAACCACCGTGCCCATACTCCAACGCATCTTTGAATTCCTCTGCAATCAGCCGTTCGACACTTTCATGCGCGGCAAGTTGGTTTACACCAGCCGCATCCCCGCGGAACTGCGCTTGCTGATTCTGTTGGCGGCACTAGCGATCGTGTGGTTCGCTTACCGCAAAGCCGCGGCGCGCACACCGGCCAAGGTCTATCGGATCATTCTGGGGTTGCGCGTCGCCTTGGTGGTTTTGCTGGTGGTTCTGCTGGGCGCTCCGGTGCTGCGCGTTTCCACGCCCAGGAAAGAGAATCTGTTTACCGCCGTGCTCGTGGATACCTCGCAATCCATGTCCATTACGGATGTGGATACATCGGCCGGCCAAGTCTCGCGCATCCATGCCGCCCAAAACCTCCTTTTTGCCGGCGACGGCAAGGGGCTGGTTGGCAACATCGCCGAGGATTCCCAGGTCGTCCTCTACAGTTTTTCCGGTTCGGCGCAGCGTGCATCGGAAAAAAACCTGACCGATGCCACTGGCGCCTCCACCAACATTTACCGGGCGATCCATGATGTGAAGTCCGAATTAGGCGCGGTGACCCTGGCGGCGGTGGTGCTGGTCACCGATGGTGGCCGCAACAGCGGCGGCACAACCGAGGATGCCGCCCGGCTGCTGGAAGCCCGCGGCGTGCCGCTCTATGCCATCGGTGTCGGCAATCCCAATCCACCCAAAGATTACGAAGTGGTGGAGGTGGCCGCCCCGCATGACGTGCGGCGGAATACCGAAGTGTCGCTGGACGTAACCGTGCGGTACACCGGTTTCGATAAGCCGTTCCCATTGCTGCTCAAGCATGGTGATGACGTGCTGGTGCGGCAGATCGTCAGCCCGTTGCCCGATACCGACCTGCGGCGGGTGCGGATGGAATTCACGCCGGATCAGGATGGTGTGGCCACCTATCGCGTGGAAATTCCGCCGGTGCCGGAAGAAAAAATCACCGAAAACAATCACCGCGATTTTGTCATGGAAATCAAGGATGACCGCCTGCCGGTGTTGTACATCGAAGGCAGCCCGCGCACGGAATACCGCTTTCTCCGCCGCGCCATGTTCCGCGATACACAGTTCCGTGTGGTGGGCGTGCTGCGGCTGGCCTCGGGCCGATTTTATCTCCAGGGCATCAACGACAGCGAGGCATATCTGAAGGATGGTTTCCCGGATACCGCCGAGCGTTTGGACGCTTTCCAAGCGGTGATTCTGGGCGATGTCGAAGCCGGCCTGTTCACGCCCAAGCAGCAGGAGTTGCTCGAGCAATTCGTCAAGCAGCGCGGCGGCGGACTGCTGATGCTGGGCGGCGTTAACTCCTTTGGCCTGGGCGGCTGGGCCGGCACGCCGGTCGGCAAGATGCTGCCCGTCAGCATCGCCGTGTCCGATCCGCATTACAGCGATGAAGAATATCCGGTGGAATTGGTCCCGGAAAATCTCGGTCATCCGGTGATGCGCATGGCGCAGGATCCGGTGGAGAACGCCGAATTATGGCACAACATGCCGCCGCTGATCGGCGTGACGCCGGTGGGCCAGATCAAGGCCGGTGCCAGCCTGCTGCTGGACAAGCCAATCACACACGACCCGGTGTTGGCGGTGCAGAACTACGGCCAGGGGCGGGTGGCGGCGTTCACCTCGGGCGGTTCGTGGTATTGGCAGGTTTCCCGGCCGGCCAATGACGGATTTTACGAACGCTTCTGGAAACAAATGCTGCGCTGGCTGGTGGTGGGCGCCAAAGAACAGCTTACCGCCAACACCGATGCCGAGATTTACGTGCTGCACGATCCGGTTTCCATCCGCGCCACGGTGCTGGGGAAAGACATGCAGCCATTGGATGATGCCGCGGTGACCGCCACCGTGACCGATCCGCTGGGCAACGTTCATCCCGTTGCCATGGATTGGATTCTTTCCGAAGAAGGCGTGTACCAGTGCCAATTTATGCCCAGCGCGGAGGGGCAATACAAGGTGAGCGTGGCGGTGAAAGGCTGGGATTCGCCGCCGCTGGTGCGCGGATTTCTGGTTTCCCAGGGCCGGGATGAATTCGCCAACGCCAGCCTGAAGAGAGAGCCGCTCATGGCCATGGCGGCGATTACCCACGGCAAATATTTCGATCTGGCTCAAGGCCAGTCGATTGCCCAGGAAATTCGCAAGGGCATCCAGACTTCGGCGGTGGCAACGGCCGATTCCCAGGACTATCCCATTTGGAATATGCCGCTGGCGTTTATGTTCATTGTGTTGCTGGCCAGTGCCGAATGGTGGATTCGACGCAGAAATGGGCTATCTTGACGGACGGATGATCCATGAATCGATATTTTCGCCGTAATCTCGTCTTGACTGCGTTTCTCTTGCTGGCGGCATCAGTGCGCATTGGATTGGCCGCTGCCCCGGCCACGCAGCCGGCTAGCGAACCGGCCGGCAAAACGCTGGTGCTGATCGTCGTGGGCCATCCCGGTAACGAGGTGTTCGCCAAACAGTACCGCGACCGGATGAATCGCTTTTATCAATATTTCAGCGGCAAGGCGCAAGTGCCGCCAGCTAACATCACGGTTCTTTCCGGTGATGCCAGTTGCAAAGACGCGGTGGTTACCGGCCCAGCCACGGCGGAGAAAATCGCCACGGCCCTATCGGCCATGGTCAAGATGGCTCATCCGCAAGATCAGTTCACCTTGGTTTTGCTGGGTCATGGCGCTACCAGCGCGGATAAATGTGTTTTGCAGATTCCCGGCCCCGATCTGGATATGCGCGCGGTAGCCGACGCTCTTAACCATACCTCCGCCGGCAATCAGGTGGTGCTGAATTTCGCGGACAACGCCGGCGATGCCGTGGCGTTGCTGGCGCATCCCGGCCGCGCCGTGGTGGCGGACACCGCCGCCAGCCAGATCAACGCCACCGATTTCGCCGAGTTTTTCTTGCAAGCCTTGGAAACCGGCGCCCCGGCCAACGGCGTCAAGAACGACGCGGTTCCGCTCCTGACGGCTTTCAACTGGGCCACCGTGCAGAACGCCCAATGGATCGTGCGCCAACGGCACGACGAAACTGGTTGGACCGTGGAAGGCAAGGATTCCGCCGAGTTATTCAAGAAGCTTTACCCGATGGCGACGGCGGATCATTCCGAGTTTGCCGGACAGTTTGCGGATTCCCCGGCGTCACAGGTACACCCGGATCCGATCATCGACGTCGTTCCCGATCCGGCACATTATGATGCCTGGGGCGGGCGGCGGATGGTCACCGAAACGCCGCTGCTGGATGATCTGGGCGACGGCAAAGGCGCGGCGAGCATCAGCGAAAAAGGCATTCATCCGCTTACCGGGGCTTTGCCAACCGACCAAGGCTTCCTGGCACGCCGGATCATTCTGGGCCAGCCGCAACTGTTGCCCGCGCCGCCGGTAAAGGATCAATAGCATGGCGTCGGATCACCTGCGAGCGATGGTTATGGCATGGGGCCGCATGCTTTGCTTGGCCACGGCCATCGGAGTATTGGCCGGTGTTGCCCTGGCCGACCGTGCCCCCGATCCACCGGTCACCCTGCCCTGCGACGGCACCACACCGCCGTTTGAACTGTCTTCCTCGCATTTGCTGCGCCATATTGGTACGTACCGTCCGCTACATTTGCATTGGCAACTGGATAACACCGTGCCTGGCGCTACCGCCGTGTTTCCCGATCCGCACCTGCCGGCCCATGCCTTGATCGCCACCGGGCAAGGGATGGTGGAAACGGTGGACGACGGCCAAACCTGGCGTGCGGTCGCCGGGGCCGCTGATAAGTTTGGACAAGTAAACTGCCTGCTTTTCGGATGGGATGCGCTGAACACCTATTATGTCGGCACCGAAACCCGCGGCATCTGGATGACCAACGACGCCGGCAAAACCTTCCAGCAACTGGCGTCCAAAGCCAACGGTCTGGCGGCCGATACCGTGGTGAACTTGTATTGGTATCCCGCCGATGTTTCGCATCAAACGCTTTTGGCAACGCACGGCGACGCCGCCCCTGGCATTTCCCGCAGCATGGACCTGGGCGTCACTTGGCAGGTGTTGTATCCCGGCTACCAAATTTCCCATCTGGCGTTTCACGGGAACTCGCAGGAAATGTTCCTCGCCGCCGCCGCGGTCGAACATCCCGACGTACACAATATTTACTACATTCCCTCGCCGGACGAACCCTGGGAAAACCTGTTAGCGGATGTGAATTGCGTGGGGCTCGTCGCGCCGTTGTTGTCGCGCAATAGCATTTATGTCTGTACCGCCGACAAAGGCATCTTTCGACTCACCGGCAACGACGTTGTGCCTCGCAATGTCGGGCCGGCAAACCATCTGGAATGGGCCAGCCTGGGATGTACCTTCAGCGCCAATGCCGACCGTGAAATGTACTATGCCTACGATCCCAAGAACCTGGGCCTGGTGACCATGACCGCCCAGCAACTTGATTCCCCGCCCCCCGCCGATACCAACGACCAAACCGCGCCGCCGGCTTACATCGCCCAGAACGAGGGCTTGCCGAATTTCCCCCTGGTCATGGAAGGCGCCCAAGTTCGCGCCAACGCCAACGGCACGGTTTTCTATGCCGTGGTCAACAAGACGCTCTACGTTGGGCAAAACACCGGATCAAGCGTGGTGCGTGCGGTGACGATTGATCCCCCGCTTTGGGAATTGCATCTCCAGGAGGCCCGGACGCTTTATACGGCCATCGAGCAATCGCTGGATGCCTTCAACTCGGATCGTAATGTGCTGCATGCCGCCGCCAGCCTCCAGCCCAAGTTGCGCGGCCAATTGGCGCAAGTGCCGCATATTACCGTGACCGCCCGCGTCGAATACCCCCAGAATCATCCGCCCAGGGCGGTCACCGTTGATCTCAGCCGATTAGGTCTTTCCCAAAGCAGCCCGCTGCTTGCGCTCGGCCAACCCGATCAGCCGGATGCCCGCGCGGGTGTTTATGCCAATACCTTCTACCTGAACACCGAGTCAGCCGTCGATTTTGAAGGCCGGTTCGGCCAGGATTGGCGGGCGCATGCTTTGCCGGTCACCATGGGGCTGAGCGTTTCGGCGATGAGCGATCGTGGTCCGCTGGCCGGCGCCGTGGGCGTTTTGGCGGTTTTCCGCGAACCCCCACGCAGTTTCCCCGCCGCCTGGGATGCGCCAACACCGATTACCGGCGATGTCAAAGGAAACAATCTGTGGCACCGCACCCGCGGCAATGTCATCAGCCTGAAAATCGCCACGGCGGGCGATTGGTCGGCAACCCTGCGCGCCAGCACGCCGCACGCGATGGATTTCTCCGGCTGCCATTCCCTCTCGTTTCTCATCGCCGCCGATCACGACACTACCGACGATCTGCTCGTGAATTTTCGGGATCAGCCCAATTACGCCTTGTCCAGCACGTCCGACCCGGTGCCGATCATCAAAGAGGGGTATTTGCCGGCGGGCAAGATCACCACCGATTTCCAGCGGGTGACCATCCCCGTCAGCCGGATTCTCAAGAACCACGGTAAATTGGAAACCAGCAACGTGACCAACATCATCTTTTCGGCCACCTGCGGCGCGCCAGTGGAGTTGCTTATCAAGGATATTCGTTTTTATCCGTCGGAAGAGGACATCCCCACGGACACGGCGGGAAATTGATCATGCCCACTTACGCCGCATACACTCGCGTTGCCTTTCTCTTGACCATGCTGGTGGTGTTGCCCGCCGTGGCGGCCGATCAGCCCAATAGCTGGGATCAGGCCAACCAGCTCATTAACCAGCGCAAGCTTGACGATGGCCTGGCCATCCTGATGCCGCTGGCCCAGGACGCCAAGCGCCCGGCGCAGGAACGGTTCCGCTATTTCTGGCGTATCTTCGAGGTGCAGTCCCAGAACAAGCGCACCGATGCCGCCTTGGAAACCAGCCGCCAGATGCTGGCCGCCTATGCCGATGATGATGCGGCGCTGGTCAGGATCTATCTGGGTCAGGCCGATCTTTACTGGCAAAACCGCAAAACGGATGAAGCGCTGGCGGCGCAACAGCAGGCCATCGCCCATGCCAAGGATGATGCCGAAGTGGCGATCAATGCCCATCTGCGGGCGACCAACTTTCTCATGGAAGCCAGGAAGTTCGCCCCGGCTTTCGACGAAGCCGCGCAGTTGCCGCCCCTGCTCAAAACGGATGTTCGCGCCGCCGTGGCGCTGACCTACATGAGCCAATGTGCCGCGGCCATGCAGGACTGGGACAAGGCGCAGGCACTGGCACAACAAATCATTGACGAATTCCCGCAAGCCGAGGCCACGCGCGGTGGTTGGGCCAGGCAGCAGATCATTGAGCTTCTGCACAAGCAGAAAAAACCCGCCGAAATCCGCGTGCTGTGCGGGCAATGGGAAAACACCGATCCCGATCCGCAATTCCGCCAACGCTGGGCGGTGCAAATCGCCTACTGCTTCGCCGATGAGAAAAATCCCGCGGCGGCGTTGGCGGCCTATCGCCATCTGCTGGTGGCCCATGCCGGGGAGAACTTTTCCGAGCCTTGGTACGAAACCCAAAACCGCATTGTGGAACTAACCGCCGCCACCGGTGACACCAAGGCCGCGCTTCAGGAAGCCCACATTCTTTTGGATGCCGCCGCGCCGGCGGATATCACCAATGCTGTCTGGCGCATTGCCAATTTGTTCGCCCAACTCGATAAGAACAAGATTCGCGCCAATCAGTTCATCGCCTTCCAACTGCAAGGCCCGACAGGGACGCAGGGCAATCCGCTGGACGATATCGGATATCCCGACGATACCGAACGTCGCCAGGCTTTTGCCGCCGTGTTCCCCACCTTGGGCAACGATGCCTTGGCGATGCACCATCGCGCCACGCTTTGCCTTTACCTTGGTTTGCCGCACGAGGCTCTCTATTATTCCATGGAGGCTTTCCGCAAGGCCGACAGCAGCCAGTTTCAGGACTATGCGATTGCGCTGCTGAGTAATGGTTTGCGTCCGGTGCGCGGTTATGCGCCGGGTCTTGGTTCGGCCGCCACCTATATTCTCTACGGCCCCAATGGCCAAGCCGGCCAGGCCGGCGCGACCGAGACTTTGGCCGATCCATTCCAGGCTTACGCCGCCTATTCTCCCGCCGCTCCATTCGTGATGCCGTCCTTATCGCCCACCGACTTGCAAACCCTGACGCAATTGCAGGCCACGTTACAAGCCGGCGCCGTCGATCCTGCCTGGTCCGACGGTGCCCGTTCCCGGGCGTTTGTCGCCATGGCACGATTGAATCAAACGCTGGATAGCTGGCCCGGTGCCGCGTGGTACGATGCCGCGCTGACCGCGCCACACGGTCGCTGGCACAGCCAGGCTATCCTGAGCAGCGCCGTCTCCGCCGCCAAGGGCAAGGTTTTACACCTGGGCAACGTGTGGGCATTTCTGCAGCATTTGCCGGCGTTGGACACCCACGCGGATGCGGACCTAACCCGTGAATTGTCCACCGCCACGCCATCGTTCCAAAGGAATCTTCGGCAGTTGACCGATCTGCAAAAACCGGAAGCTTGGCTACCCAAGACCAAGCCGATGCGCTAAGCCACTTTTCCCGTTGGAGAAGCCGCTGCGCTTGGCGATGGCGGCTATCCGTACCACCACCACTCAAAATATTCGCAAACGGCGTAAATTTCCCTTGCTTCCCGGGCCGCGATACACCTAAGATGCCCAAGTTGGCGGAAGCGGATACGAATCGGTTCGCCAATGAAAATCGCAGTCTTCGGATGACTAAGTAAAGGGTAGCCCAGCCAACGCCGGGAGACCAGTTAACCGGTAAGCCGACGCAAACGAACACCGCGGGTGTTTGATTGCGCCGGCTTTTTTGTTTTTTATGAACGCACTTTTGGTCTTTCCATCGTTCCCAAAGAGCTTCTGGAGCTTGGATTACGCGCTGCCGATTATCAAGCGCAAATCTCTGCTGCCGCCGCTGGGCTTGCTGACCGTGGCGGCGATGCTGCCGGCGGGGTGGGACAAGCGTTTGATCGATCTCAACGTGCAGCCGCTGACCGATCAGGATTTGGCCTGGGCGGATTATATTTTCCTGGGCGGGGTGGCGATCCAATGGGAAGAGGTGGCGCAAATCATCGCCCGGTGCCGGGCGGCCGGCAAGAAGATCATCGCCGGCGGGCCGCTGTTTACCGCCGCCTATGCGCTGTTCCAGGATGTGGATCATTTTGTGCTCAATGAGGCGGAATTGACTTTGCCGCCGCTGATCGCCGATCTGGAAAAAGGCACGCCGGGGCGCACTTACCGCAGCCGTGAGTTTGCCGACCTGCGGCAAACGCCGGCGCCGCTGTGGGGTCTGGCCAACCTGCGCAAGTATGCCGTGGTGGGAATGCAGTATTCGCGCGGGTGTCCTTTTGACTGCGATTTTTGCAATGTCACCGCCACGCTGGGGCGCAAAACCCGTGTGAAAGAGGCTGGGCAGATTATCCGTGAACTGGATAAGCTCTATCAGGCCGGTTGGCGCGAGCGGGTGTTTTTCGTGGATGACAATTTGATTGGCAACAAACGCGCCCTGCGCGAAGAGCTGTTGCCGGCATTAACCGCCTGGCAGCGCGAACATGGCCATTTGCCGCTGTCCACTCAACTCTCAATGAATCTGGCCGATGACCCGGAGTTGACCCGCGCCCTGGTGGATGCGGGTTTTGATACGGTTTTCATCGGCATCGAATCGCCCGACCCGGCCAGCCTGGAAGAATGCCGCAAGAGCCAAAACCGCCACCGCGATATGACCGCTGATGTGCGCACCTTGCAGAACGCCGGGCTGGAAGTGCAAGGCGGGTTTATCGTCGGTTTCGACCACGACACGCCGGAAACCTTCCAGCAGCAGGTGGATTTCATCCAAGGCAGCGGCATCGTCACCGCCATGGTGGGCCAGCTTCAAGCGGCGCCCGGCACCCGGCTCAAAGAGCGCCTGGCCCGCGAAGGCCGCCTGCATGGCTCGGCCCTGGGCCATAACACCGATGGCAACACCAATTTCATTCCGCGCATGGGCCTGGACTTGCTGCGCCAAGGCCACGCCAAACTGCTGGCCGAGCTTTACGCCCCCCGGCCCTATTACCGCCGGATCAAAACCCTGCTGCGCGAGCTACCTTCGCGCGCCCACCAGCGGCACATGAGCTGGCCAGCGATGCTGGCGGCCATGGGCCGGGCCATGCGGCGGTTCGGTATCCTCGGCAGCGAACGCTGGGAATACTGGAAGCTGTTGCGTTGGACCCTGTGGCACAAGCCGCGCTTGCTCCCCCTGGCAATTCGTTTGGCCGCCATCGGCCATCACCACCGCCGCATGTCCGAATCCCCGGTGGCCAACACCGAGCCGGAAGTTTTTATCACCCAAGCGCTATCGCCGGTAATTCCCGCGGTCGGCGTGCCGATACCATCGTAAAGCCGGATGAGCCATCATTGTGCTCCACTCAACGCGAAATGACCAAAGGTGTGTGTACTCGCCCACCAAACGTGGGCAAGTCCACCATGGCATTCCGCATTTCTTCGCGTGCTTCGCGGTAGTCTGTATTTGAAATTCACCAGCCCGGCCGCCGAACAGAAAAAATAAACCGCGAAGGGCGCGAAGAGAAAGATGATTATGGCGACTGCTGCAATAGCTCCCAGCCGGCGATACATGGAATCGCTTGACTTGTTTGACAGGTAACATTCGATACCATGCGAATAATCAGATGAGCAAGGAAGGTGCATGTATGTTTCCGATGAAGGCGACGTTCAATAAGGACCATGAGGAAATCATAAAGAAGTTCGCACGACTACTTGAGAGGATTAGGACCGCCCCAAAGCCTGACCAGAGCGCCGATGGTGCCCTCGCATAGTTTGAGGTAAAAACGAACACTCTCAATCTGTTTGCTCGAACCGCCGGCGAGAACAGCGTTTAGGGCCTGCAAAGAAATAACTTGAACAAGCTTACCTCCGTGGTATGACTACGTAATTCCACTCTCCGTGGAATGGGTCAAAATGGAGGTTGAGCCGGGCCAGTTCTTCGTCGGTGACCTTGAGA